>Ga0316204_10000170_pt1 | contig 273083 bp, 241 predicted proteins | sample 6monrhotite_MG_2_FD_205661 | JGI IMG/M metagenome (GOLD analysis project Ga0316204, IMG submission 205661) | Microbial mat bacterial communities from mineral coupon in-situ incubated in ocean water Damariscotta River, Maine, United States -... | ecosystem: Environmental > Aquatic > Marine >... | reverse complement strand
TTATAGATAAGTTCAATTTGAACTTATCTATAATGGTGGTCAAGATTTTATTATCCATCTCGTCCAAACCATGTGCATCCACATGCAAGGCTTTTAAACTGAATTTGGAAATGTCCATATCTATATTTCCGGTGCCTTTTATTTGGGCAAAATCACGCACCCTTCGTAATAAGGCATTACAAATTCTTGGTGTTCCTCTACTTCTACCGGCAATCTCTATGGCCGCATCATTCGTAATGGGCACTTTAAGTATCTCAGCACTTCGTTCTACAATGGTCGACAATAATTCCGTATTATAATATTGCAATCGGCTCTGGATACCAAATCGCGCTCGCATGGGTGCCGTCAATAATCCCGAGCGGGTAGTTGCGCCTATTAAAGTAAATGGACTTAGATTGATTTGAACTGTTCTGGCGTTCGGCCCTGTTTCAATCATGATATCTATCTTATAATCCTCCATCGCAGAATACAAATACTCTTCTACTATAGGGCTTAGGCGATGAATTTCATCTATAAACAATACATCTCTCTCATCTAGATTGGTCAACAAGCCGGCCAAATCTCCCGGCTTATCCAGAACCGGACCAGAGGTAATCTTAATTCCGACTCCAAGTTCATTTGCCAAAATATGGGCAAGTGTAGTTTTTCCCAATCCCGGTGGACCATGAAATAAGGTATGGTCTAGAGCTTCACCACGAAGGTTAGCAGCTTGTACAAAAATCTTCAAATTCTCCAACACCTGCTCCTGACCAGTAAAATCATCGAAGGTAATTGGTCTTAAAGCCCTTTCAATATCAAGCTCTTCTTGAGAGAAATTCTCAGGTGTAGGGTCTAGATTTTCATTCATATCCTAACAAATATAGTTGAAAACCAAATGTACCAGAAACCAATTCTTCTAAAATCTATGAGTCTAAAGATTCCTGCACCATCTTAAAAATCTAAATCTTAAATTAGATACGTCAAAGAAAAAAAATACAATTTCTTCAACTTAGCTTTTTATGGTAAAATCTGATTACTCAATAGGCATTTTACAGTACATTCCATTTTTTTATGTCATCTGGTCAGATGATCTACTTTCGGCCTCCGAAATATCCGTGGTCAAAAAAACCATTGAGCAAGATTCTGTACTTGAACCGGATGAAAAAGAACAACTTTCACTTTGGTTGGATAGGGAAAATCCGCCAGCAGATGAAGAACTAAAACATTGGAAACATACTATTACAAATTCCAATGTTAAACTTATTGAAAGTGATACCTATCCTCTTGCATCATTAAGCCAACGTTTAGGGAATTTGTACTGCGACAGTTGCGATTTCAATGACCATTTAAAACATATTGAAATAAATTTAGGGATACAACCCAACCACTACAATCATTTATTTGATGTTGAAGTCATACATCATAAAACATCTGATTTTTACAACGCCAAAGTACTCGATAGTATTTTAAAAGGCCCACACGATAAAGCCGTTGATGACTTTAGAAACTTTCTGAATCAACCTATTTTTCATTGGGATGTTAGAAGAAATAAGGAAGATTTTAGGGGGAAAGTATTGGAACAAGTTCAGCTCTTGGGTACTAACGGATATGGCGCTATGGCATATGACCTCGAATATGGAGGAACCGGTAATATGCCAGCATACGGAGCAATTTTTGAACATCTTATGTTTATTGATGGGAGCCTTGCAGTGAAATTTGGGGTTCAATTTGGGCTTTTTGGCGGTAGCATTCAGAAATTGGGCACCAAAAAACATCACGACCAATATTTGGCAGATACCGGAAAAGCGAAATTATTGGGTTGTTTTGCCATGACTGAAACTGGGCATGGTTCTAATGTAAGAGGCATAAAAACAACAGCTACTTATGACAAGGAAACTGACTCCATCATTATTCATACTCCAGGGCAAAACGATAATAAAGAATACATAGGCAATGCATTGCATTCAACTATGGCGTCCGTTTTTGCACAGTTGATTGTGGATGGTAAAAATGAAGGGGTACACGCTATTTTGGTTCCTGTACGGGATAATAAAAATGATGTGTTGGACGGTATCACTATTGAAGACAATGGATATAAGCTTGGTCTAAATGGTGTGGATAATGGAAAGATTTGGTTTAATCAAGTCAAAGTTCCTCGTGAAAACTTATTGAATAAATATGGGGAAATTAGGAGGGATGGCACTTATTTTTCTGCTATTAAAAATCCGAATAAACGATTTTTCACCATGTTGGGAACCTTGGTTGGTGGTCGTATCTGTGTTGCAAAAGGAGCTGTTGGTGGTGCAAAAATGGCATTGACCATAGCAGTAAAGCATGCATTGAACAGAAGGCAATTTAATGATAGTGTTAAGATTCAGGAAGATCTTATAATGGATTACCCCACCCATCAATTACGACTTACCCCTGCAATAGCGAGCGCCTATGTCTATCATGTTACTTTGGAGGAAATGATGAAACGGTATAGCGATGATTCACAACCGGACAAAAGAAAAGTTGAAACTCAAGTGGCCGGACTTAAATCCATCATCACATGGTTTGCGAACGATACTATTCAAGAATGTAGGGAGGCTTGTGGCGGAAAAGGGTATTTATTAGAAAATAGAATTGCCGACCTAAAAGGGGATGTGGACATATTTACCACTTTTGAAGGGGACAACAATGTTTTACTACAATTGGCGGCCAAAGGGGTTTTATCTGATTTTAAAGCTGAGTTCAATAGTGCTGGGTTTACTTCGGTTTTAAAGTTGTTACGAAGTCAACTTGCAGATAAACTAAGTACCATTAACCCTATCTACTCCAATAAAGTGGATAAGGAACATTTGTACAACCCAAAATTTCATAAGCATGCCTTTAATTATAGAACCCGACGGCTCACCTATACCTTGGCAATGCGAATTAGGAGTTATATAAAAAAAGGAATCCCTTCATATCAGGCCTTTTTAAAAGTACAGACCCACTTGTTAGCCTTGGGAAAAGCCTATAGTGTAGAATTGGCTTATCATGTGTTCAATGAATTTTGTACTTCTATTGCAGATGAAAAACATAGGGTCTTATTGGAAAAGTTAGGAACACTTTATGCTCTACACCAGCTTTACAATGATACTGGTTGGTATTTGGAGCAAGGGTATTTTAGTGCTACAAAATCCAAAGCTATTAGAAAACGAGTGGAGCGCTTATCCACAGAGTTACGCCCGCATATTGAAGTATTGGTAGATGGATTTGGAATTCCTGAGCATTGTATCACGGCTCCTATTGCTAAATAGGCAAAATCACTCTACTTTCTTAATTAATTGTGAAGTATCCAAAAATTCGAGAACCGTAATTTTAGGATTCCCGTAAAGGTAGATTCTTGAATTTCCCTTGGCACTAAGCTCCAAATCTCTATAGGCATATATGCGAGCATTTGCCGCATTTTCTAATCTGGCCTTAATTGTTCCCGCTTCCATTTTTTCGCCTTTGAATTTTGCATTTCCTATTAAGTCAACTTCTGTTCTGTCCGAAGTACCTTCATAGGTCAAGGATCCATTTCCTTCCAAATCCACCAAGCTTACTTCATTTACAGAATATATATAAGCTTCGGCCCTATTTTTCAGTCCTATATTGAGTGAATCCACATCAACATTAAAATCTCCTTTGCTGGTATCTTCCAAATTAATATCCATTATCGCGGCATTTGCCTTAATATCCAATTTAGCATCGGCAAAAGCATCTACAAACAATTCATCGCTGCTGATAATATCGTTTGTAACTACACTGCCCTCTTTTACAGTAATTGCTTTGAGTTCAGTGTAATTTATGGTAATATCAAATTGTTTTTTGGCGGTGACATCATAAAAAGAGCTTATTACCAATGTGCTGTCCTCTACTTTGAATTTTAAAATATCTATAAGATTATCATCAGCTACAATTTCATATCCAGGGCCAAATGACTTTTTTAATACGATATTTAGGTTATCATTAAGTTGGATTGCATTAAAGGCCGGTAGTTCCTCGTTGACTTCGGTAACAATTCGACTTCCTTTTATCTTTGGTTTACGCTGCGCTATTAACGTCACATGGCACAACAATAAAAGTAGTATTACAAGATTTTTCACAAGTATTCGATTTAAGGTTCTTAAAGATATTACAATTACGGATAACAATTGTTGTACCAAAACGCTGTAAACAAAAAACCCATCCGAATGGGATGGGTTTTTGTTTTATCTAACGTCTTAGTGGTTGAGTTCTTCTTCATTATCCTGAAGCGGAATATTCTGCGGAACAAAATCTTGCCCTGGAATAATGTATTCACCGTTTTCATAGGTTTTACTATAATCGTATGCCCATCGGTGTACATGCGGAATAGCACCTGGCCAGTTTCCATGCATGTGCTCTTGAGGAGCTGTCCATTCCAGTGTATTGGAACTCCATGGGTTTTGAGGCCCTCTTTTTCCGTAAAATATACTTACTACAAAATTATAAACGAAGACCAATTGTGCCGCTCCTGCAATAAGTGCAAATACCGTCATCAATACTTGAACGTTTGTTAATTCATCAAACATTGGGAATGCCGTATTTTCATAATAACGCCTTGGTACACCAGCCATACCCACAAAGTGCATTGGGAAGAATATTCCATAGGCACATATTGCAGTAATCCAGAAATGGACGTAACCCAAGTTTTTGTTCATCATTCTACCCTGGAACATTTTAGGGAACCAATGGTACACTCCAGCAAAAAGTCCATACAGTGCAGAAATACCCATTACCAGGTGGAAGTGAGCTACTACAAAGTAGGTGTCATGTACATTGATATCCAATGTACTATCCCCAAGTATAATACCTGTAAGACCTCCTGATATAAAGGTTGAAACCAAACCTATGGAAAATAGCATACCGGGATTCAGTTGCAGGTTTCCTTTCCACAAGGTGGTTATATAGTTGAAGGCCTTTACCGCGGACGGTATTGCAATCAATAATGTTGTAAATGTAAATACAGAGCCCAAGAATGGATTCATACCAGAGATGAACATATGGTGACCCCATACAATAGTAGATAAGAAAGCAATAGCTAAAATGGAAGCTACCATCGCTCTATAACCAAATATAGGCTTCCTTGCATTGGTTGACATTACTTCTGAAGTAATTCCCAACGCAGGTAGTAAAACGATATAAACTTCTGGGTGACCCAAGAACCAGAACAAGTGTTCGAATAATACGGGTGACCCTCCTTGATAATGAAGCACTTCTCCTTGAATAAATATATCTGAAAGGAAAAAGGATGTGCCAAAACTTCTATCCATTATCAATAGCAAAGCTGCTGAAAGTAATACCGGGAAGGATATTACACCGATAATTGCTGTAACAAAAAATGCCCAAATAGTCAATGGCAGACGTGTCATTGACATTCCTTTGGTTCTCAAATTGATTACTGTTACAATATAATTTAAGGAACCCAATAACGATGAAGCAATGAATATTGCCATGGATACCAGCCATAAGGTCATACCCATACCAGAGCCTGGCTGTGCCATTGGCAATGAGCTCAATGGAGGGTAAATAGTCCAACCTGCTGCCGCCGGTCCAGCTTCAACGAATAACGAAATAACCATGATTACAGCTGACACAAAAAACATCCAAAAAGAAAGCATGTTCAAGAAGCCGGATGCCATATCACGAGCACCTATTTGCAAAGGAATCAATAGGTTACTAAAAGTACCACTCAATCCTGCAGTCAGCACAAAGAATACCATAATGGTACCATGCATAGTAATCAATGCCAAGTAAACATCGGCATCCATGACGCCCTCAGGAGCCCATTTGCCTAAAAATGCTTGAAAAACTGAAAATGATTCTCCAGGCCATGCCAATTGCATTCTAAACAATAATGACATTGCAATTCCAATAAAGCCCATGATCAAAACACCCGTAATAAGATATTGCTTGGCAATCATCTTATGGTCCTGACTAAAGATATATTTGGTTACAAACGTTTCTTTATGATGATGTCCATGATCTTCGTGTCCGTGTTCAGTAGCTGACATAATCTCTTTTAAAATTTTATTATTTCTTTTCCTAACCTATGTTATTCAGCGGGAGTAACAGTTTCCTTAAAGGTAGTCTGTTCTGCCATCCACTTATTGTATTCTTCTTCGGTCTCTACTATAATCTTCATCTGCATATTATAGTGGGATTTGCCGCAAATCTTATTACAAAGTAGCACATAATCATATTCCCATGGGTCTGAATTAGTCTCACCAGCAGCAGCCCTTTTTGCTCTTATCGCATTTGTTCTTTTTACTTTATCAACCACATCTGGGTTCAATCGAATTTCTTCCGTAGTAACTGTAGGAGTAAATGAGAATTGGGTAATCATACCAGGAACACAGTTCATTTGGGCTCTAAAGTGAGGCATATATGCCGAATGAAGCACATCTTGGGAACGCATCATAAAGTTCACCTTACGGCCAACTGGTAAGTGCAATTCTTTTACGATAACGTCATCTGCAGTATTTGGATCAGATTCATCTAAACCAAGAACGTTTGCTCTATCAATATCTATTAAACGAACACTTGCATCTCCAAGAACATTATCATCCCCACCATAACGTGCTGTCCAATTAAACTGTTGGGCATATAATTCCACAATTAAAGGATCGTCTTCATCATTTATATCCATGATGTTGGTCCATGTATATAATCCCCATAGAATTAAACCAGCAAGTACAATAACCGGTATGATTGTCCATATAAACTCTAAGCGGTCATTATCTGCAAAGAAAAGTGCTTTCTTGCCTTTCTCTCCTCTATACTTATATCCAAAATAATGCAGTAAGGCTTGTGTTATAGTCTGTACAAAAAAGATAATGGCAAATGATACCCACATGAGTTGGTCATACTCACCACCATGAGCCGATGAAGCTTCTGGAAGCAACATCTTATTATATTTTGCAAAACTAAATATGGTAATTCCGTAGATAAAAATCAGGAATCCGAATAACAAATAACCATTGTACTTATTATCTGAATCTGTGGCTATCTCCGTGTTTTCTGATTTTAGTTGGGACAATTCAAAAATCTTGGTCATTTGCCAGATTGCGATTGCTACCAGTACTAAAACAGTCAATGTTAATAATGCAGTCATTGTATATCTTTCTAAGCCTTAATCGTATTAATAATGAAATTGTCTACTTTCCTCAATAAATGGATTGCGCTTTGGCTGTAATGGTTGTTTTGTAAGTGTGTTGAACACCCAGTACACAAACAATCCTCCAAAAAACAATATTCCTCCAATTTCAGGTAATCCTATATACCATTGGTCACCAACAGTAGCTGGCATGATCATATTGAAAACATCCATATAGTGTCCAAAGAGCACTACAATACCTGCCATGATAACAAACCAATTTACTCTTTTGTAATCACTGTTCATCAATACCAATAATGGGAATATAAAGTTCATTGCCAGCATTCCAAAGAATGGCAATTTGTAATCCTCTATTCTTGTGATAAAATAAGTAACTTCTTCTGGGATGTTGGCATACCATATCAACATAAATTGGGAAAACCATAAATATGTCCAGAAAATACTGATACCGAACATGAATTTTGCCAAATCGTGAATATGGCTATTGTTTACATCTTCTAAATATCCTCTTGATTTCAAGTAAATGGTAACCATAGCAATTACGGTTATTCCCGAAACAAACATACTAGCGAAAACATACCATCCAAATAGGGTACTGAACCAGTGCGGGTCTACACTCATGATCCAATCCCAAGACATCATGGATTCTGTAATCAAATAAAACACCAAGAAAGCAGCAGAGATTCTGAAATTCAATTTGAAGTTTGAATTATCATCAGACTCATCTTGTGCCAAAGAAAGTTTTCTGGAGTACTCACGATAGAAAATCCACCCGCCCAAGAAAATAGCAGCACGAATCAGGAAAAAAGTAGGATTCAAATACCCTGCTTTCCCTTGTAACAATTTATCATGGGCAACAACATCAGCATCCATCCAAACAAACATATGGTTCATGTGCAGTACAGAAAGCAACAAAATGACAAATACAATTATTCCTCCAGGAACCAAATATGCAGTAATACCTTCCATTACCCTGAATAACAAGGGTGACCAACCTGCTTGAGCTGCACGTTGAATGGCATAAAAGGCCAATACACCCAGTGATATCATAAAAAAGAAAAAGGCAGCTACATATAATGCAGACCAAGGTCTATTTTGTAATTGGTGCAACAAATGTTCATCATGTGATGCGTCATGCTCTTCTCCATGTGTTGAAGCTTCACCGTGCGCATCTTTTCCTGAATGGTCTTCGGCAGCATGACTTGAAGCTTCTTCGCCATGTCCACCTCCATGACCATCATCATGTGCTGAGGCCACCATTGCCTTAGCTTCTTCCACGGTACTGGGAGCGGATAAAAAACCTGTTGCTAAACAAATCAATCCAACTGCCATTGCAATGAAAGATCCTATTTTTAGTCTGTTTGAAAACGTGTACATAGTATACTCTTATCCAATTATTTTGTTAGGTCTTCCTTTAATTTCATTACGTACTCGGACACTTGCCACATCTCTTCTTCATTAGCAAATTGAGATGCATAAGAACCCATAGAGTTTAATCCATAATAAATTGTATGATATGTGCTACCTACGTTAATGTTACGTGCAACATCATCGTAGCTAGGAACACCCAATATCTTTTCTCTTTTCACCAATGTACCTTGTCCCTTACCTTTTGGTCCGTGACAAATTGCACAATAGATATCATAAAGCTCTTTCCCTGTTGCCAAATTGGCCTCGCTTTGCAATGAGTCCAGTGGGCTCACATCCAATCTTGCCAAATCTTTTCCTCCAGGAGTATTCTCAAATTTGTATGGCATATACCCCCTAGGGATAGTGTTTTCTGCAGGGAGCATAGCTTCTGTCCCATTTGGAAACAATCCATTGTCAACTCCCTGATAGGTTTCGTATCCAACAGGTTCATACATATTGGGCATATACTGGTAGTTTGGACTGTTCTTGTCAGCGCAAGCAGCCATAGACAGGACCAAAACTAAGACAATACCTATTTTACCTAAATGCTTCATATTTTTATGACTCCTTTTCTGTAACATTTATTTCCACAGCTCCCGTATCCCACAACAAAGCAGTAAGCTCTTTTTCGTTATTGTGAACTCCTATTTCCATTAAAAAATGGTCATCCGTAGTTCTTAAATCTGGGTTTTCCGCCTTTTTGAATGGCCACATTCTACTTCTTAAATAAAATGTGATCACCATTAAGTGGGCAGCGAAGAACACCGTTAACTCAAACATAATTGGCACAAAAGCAGGCATGTTTTCCAAATAAGTAAAACTTGGTTTACCACCAATATCCTGGGGCCAATCATCAATCATGATATAGTTCATCATAACAATGGCCACAATAAGGCCCAAACAACCGTACATAAAAGAAGTGATTGCTATACGAGTATCTTCTAAACCCAATGCCTTGTCTAAACCATGTACTGGAAAAGGTGTATACACTTCATCAATATGATGGTGTTCTGCTCTTACCTTCTTTACGGCATGCATCAACACATCATCATCAGTATAAAGTGCATGTATAACTTTAGATGCCATAACTATTTTTTAGCGTTTAATTTTTTTGCTTGTCCGGCCCAATCATCACGTTGCGCCCTTCCAGGGAACGAACCGGTAATAGAGTCCAACAAATCATATTCTTTTTCGGTCATTTTACTCACTTGCGCGAACGTAAAAATTCCTATCTGGTTCAAGGTCTGTTCCATTTGAGGCCCTATACCTTTTACTTTCTTCAAATCGTCTGCAGTTTCAGTATCCGCATTAAATACACCAATGGTATCTAATAAGGAGGAAACTTTCTTTTCATCAGGTTTACCTTTTTCTGCTTTAGAAGGCTTTTCTTTCTTAACATCACCTTTTCTAGCTGGCATTTCATATAAAGGTTTCCCTGCATCCCTTAATTTTTTATACTTCTCCCCTGATGCCTTCAAAATTGATTTAACCTCTGCCTGGGCAATTACAGGGAATGTTCTTGAATATAACAGGAACAAAACAAAGAAGAAGCCTATGGTACCAATAAAAATTCCAATATCTACAAATGTTGGAGAGAACATGGTCCAAGAAGATGGCAAGTAATCTCTATGTAGAGAAGTAACAATGATTACAAATCGTTCAAACCACATTCCTATGTTTACCACAATGGAAATGAAGAATGAGAACATGATACTTGTACGCAATTTTTTGAACCACATGAACTGTGGCGAAAACACATTACAAGTCATCATAGACCAATAAGCCCACCAATAAGGTCCTGTTGCCCTATTTAGGAATGCATACTGTTCGTATTCAACTCCAGAATACCAAGCAATGAATAGTTCCGTAATATAGGCACACCCCACTATAGAACCTGTAATCATGATTACAATGTTCATTAACTCAATATGCTGAACAGTTATATACGCTTCAAGGCTACACACTTTTCTCATGATGATAAGCAAAGTGTTTACCATAGCAAATCCAGAGAAAATTGCACCTGCAACAAAGTAAGGTGGGAATATGGTGGTATGCCATCCTGGAATTACCGACGTAGCAAAGTCAAAGGATACAATGGTATGCACAGAAAGTACAAGTGGTGTGGCCAAACCTGCCAAAACCAATGAAACTTCCTCAAAACGTTGCCAATCTTTGGCTCTACCAGTCCATCCAAAACTTAGTAAACTATAGATTTTCTTTTGAAATGGCTTAACAGCTCTATCACGAATCATTGCAAAATCAGGTAACAAACCTGTCCACCAGAAAACCAAGGAAACGGATAAATACGTTGAAATTGCAAATACATCCCAAAGCAATGGTGAGTTAAAATTTACCCATAACGAACCAAATTGGTTTGGAATTGGAAGTACCCAATAAGCCAACCAAGGACGTCCCATGTGAATGATAGGGAACAATCCCGCTTGAATTACCGAAAATATGGTCATCGCTTCTGCAGAACGGTTAATCGCCATTCTCCATTTCTGTCTAAATAAGAGCAATACTGCAGAAATCAGTGTTCCTGCGTGACCAATACCAACCCACCAAACAAAGTTTGTAATATCCCAGGCCCAGTTTACGGTCTTATTAAGACCCCAAACCCCAATACCTGTGGAAATGGTATAAATGATACATCCTAGACCCCAAAGGAATGCAACCAAAGCAATGGTAAATACAATCCACCAATGTTTGTTGGCCTTTCCCTCCACAGGAGCTGCGATATCCACGGTAACGTCATGGTATCCTTTATCTCCAAGTACTAAGGGCTTTCGAATAGGTGCTTCGTAATGCGACGCCATAATTTATCTTCTAGTTACTTTCTTATTTATTGATTAAGCCTCGTCCGTATTTCTCACCTTAACATGGTAGAACACATTGGGTTTTGTGCCCACATGCTCTAATAGGTGATACATTCTATCATCTTCCTTCAACTCAGCAATCTTACTTTCTTTATCGTTGATGTCTCCAAATACCATAGCTCCACTGCTACATGCAGATGAGCAAGCTGTTTGGAATTCTCCGTCTTTAATTACACGTCCATCTCGCTTAGCATCTAAAATGGTCTTCTGTGTCATTTGAATACACATGGAACATTTTTCCATTACCCCTCTTGAACGTACATTAACATCTGGATTGATGACCATTTTCCCTAGGTCATTATTCATATTGTAGTCAAACTCGTCATTGTCATAATACAAGAACCAGTTGAATCTACGTACTTTATATGGACAGTTGTTGGCACAGTATCTTGTACCTACACAACGGTTGTATGCCATTTGGTTCTGACCTTGTCTACCGTGAGAGGTTGCCGCTACCGGACAAACTGTTTCACAAGGCGCATGGTTACAGTGTTGACACATAACAGGCTGAAATGCTACTTGAGGATTTGCCGATGCATCTTCCATCTCTCTAAATCCACCCAAGGAACCATTATCACCCCAAAGGCCATCCATGTTATCCTTTTTCTCATTATCCTGCTCAAAAGATTCTTCAGATGAATAGTATCTATCAATACGCAACCAGTGCATATCTCTTGATTTTCTGATTTCTTCTTTCCCAACAACAGGAACATTATTTTCTGCATGGCAAGCAATAACGCATGCACCACAACCTGTACAAGAATTTAAATCGATGGATAAGTTAAAGTGATGCCCAATAGAACGATCAAATTCTTGCCATAAATCTGCATCTGGCGAGGTAACAGGAATTTCTTGGTGATCTTTGGATACCTGTGGAACTGCATTCCACTCTTGATGATCTTTGGTGTTGAAGATTTCCAAGGTAGTTTCCTTGATAATATCTCCTCTTCCCATTAATGTTTTATGCAACTGAACACAAGCAAATTCATGTGTTCCTTCAGCTTTTTCTATACTAACCGATTGTACGTTGTTGAAATTGTTGTAAAGTGAAAATGCATTTACTCCAGTCGCCATTTCAGCTTTCATTCCAGCTTGTTTACCATAACCAAATGAAAGACCTACTGTACCGGGAGCTTGACCTGGCTGGATGATCACTGTGACATTATCCAAAACAGCACCATCAACAGTTAGTTTTGCATAGCTTCCGTTTAAACCTCCATCGGCCACATTAAAGTTTTCCATACCCAAAGCTTCTGCATCTGACTTGGAAACCGTTACATAGTTATCCCATGAAACCCTGGTAATTGGATCAGGGAATTCTTGCAACCATGGGTTATTGGCTTGACGACCATCTCCCATTCCCACTTTAGAATACAAAACCAATTCTGTTCCAGAACTTGTTGTATTCACTAAGGAACGTATAGCCGAAGCAATAGGAACAATGCTTTCTTGCACTTCTTCCACATCAGCAGAAACCGCTACTGGCTGCTCATCGATTTCTGGAGCAACAGGCGCAGTAAATACCCCATCCTGCAATGCTTTATTCCAATCAGATTCTTGCAGCACTTCTGCAGTCCATGTTTCTTTTATGTATTCGTAATATGTTTTTTCGCTGCCCATCCATGTAAGCAAAGCTGTTTGAAACTGTCTTGTATCAAAAAGCTCGCGAATAGCAGGTTGTGTTAGACTGTAATGTCCTTTTTTGAATTGCGCATCGCCCCAAGACTCTAAGTAATGGGAAGCAGCTGCAACATACTTGGACGCCTGTGCAGTTTCATCATTATTAAATGCAAAACTTACAGAAACATCAACCTTATCAAGTCCAGATACAAAATCCGCTGAATTTGGTAGCGAATAAACTGGATTTACACCATCCATAATCAAAACTCCTACACGGCCAGCATTCATATCTGCGACTAACTTTGTCACTTTAGCGCTATCTCCTTGACGAACATATCTAGGGTTCTCCACATCAAAAGCTTCACTAGCCAACAATTTATTAATTGCAAGCACAACAGTTTGCGCATTGATATCATTTAGTCCAGTAACAACAACAGCCTTACTACCAGCTTTTCTAATTTGAGCTGCGATGCTTTCAACCGCTGCATCAACATCAGAAGTTCCTCCCCCAACGTTACTGCCATTTAATTTTCCATACAACTTTGCCAAAGCAATTTTTTGCTGTGTTGGCGTCATTGGGTAACGCTTGTCTGCATTAGCCCCTGTCAATGACATATTGGATTCTAGCTGAACATGCTTAGACATTTTTCCATGTTTAGGAACACGTCCTCTAGCGTAGCCATCATCATATCCTCCTCCTTGCCAATCTCCTAAGAAATCTGCACCAAAAGAAACTATCAGATCTGCTTTCTCAAAATCATAATCTGGTAAAGCACGCTCACCATAAGCGGTATTAAATGCATTTAATGCGGCATCCTCAGAAATAGCATCATACGCTACATGGTTTACATTTTCACCATAGCTAGCCTTAAACTCAGCAATCAATTTATCAGTAGAAGGGCTTGCGTGTGTTTGGGTCAGCAATACAATTTGCCTGTTGGAATCTTTAAGGCTCCCTAATTTTGCTCTAACCGTAGCATCCAACACCTTCCACTCAATAGGCTCACCATTGGCAGAAGGCCCTTGCACCCTTGTACTATCATATAATGAAAGTACAGAAGCTTGAACTCTGGCATTTGCACTACCACTTACTTTGGCCTCTGTATTATTTTCAATTTTAATAGGTCTTCCTTCTCTGGTCTTAACCAGAATACTGGCAAAATCATGTCCGTCAGCAATTGTAGTCGCATAGTAATTAGCAACTCCTGGTACAATCCTGTCTGGTTGAACAACATAAGGAATAGACTTATGAACAGGTCCTTCACAGGCTGCAACTGTTGCTGCCGCCGTACTGAAACCCACATATTTTAAGAAGTCCCTTCTGTTGGTAGTGGAAGCTGACAAGTTTTCCTTGTCGCCTAAAAACTCATCAACGGGAATCTGTTCTGTAAATTCGTTTTGTCTTAGCGCCTCAACAATGGAATCGTTCGGATTTAACTCCGCTTCGCTTTTCCAATATTTTTTGTTTGATGCCATACGATATATCTGAGATTATCTTCTTTTTAATTCTTAATAGTGACACTTACCACATTCCAAACCGCCCATCATAGCAGCGGTCAACTTATCGACCCCGTACTTTTTGGATAGCTCTTCATGAATGGCCGTATAGTACTCATTGCCCTCCACTTTCACATTGGTATCTCTGTGGCAATTGATACACCATCCCATTGTTAGCGGAGCAAATTGGTACATCACTTCCATTTCCTCTACAGGGCCATGACAAGTTTGACATTCTATTCCTGCTACGGAAACGTGTTGTGAGTGATTGAAATAGGCGAAATCCGGTAGGTTATGGATTCTAACCCATTCTACAGGTTGAGTTTCACCAGTATATTTTTGGTTTTCTTCATCCCAACCAACCGCTTTATACAGTTTTTTGATTTCACCAGTATAGAATTCATTGGTATGACCATTTGCAATATCTTCTGCACTTGGCCCTTCGGGATTGCCTTGATATTCATAAATGGATTTATGACAATTCATACAAACATTTAAAGATGGTATTCCAGAATGTTTTGAAACCCTTGCCGAAGAGTGGCAATATTTACATTCAATTTTATTATCTCCAGCGTGTATTTTGTGCGAATAATGGATGGGTTGCACAGGAGCGTATCCTTGATCAACACCAACTTGCATCATCCAACCGTAAGCAAAGTAAGCACTCGCCAACAGCAAGAAAATAGCACTCACCAAAACCAAAAACTGATTTTGTGCGAAAGCTTTCCATATTGGAGTACGTTTTTCAGCTTTTTCTTTCTCTAACACCACTCCATTGGCTTCAGCAATACGTCTTAATGTATTGTTCACCAAAATCAACATGATGACCAAAAGAGCGAAAACAAGCGTAAGTGCACCTAAAATAATTTCATTTGATACACCCCCGGAAGATCCCCCCTGCTCTCCAACAGAATCAGCGACCGCAGCAACCGCAGGCGCTGGTGGCGGAGCAGCCGTATACGCCAAAATATCATCTATATCTGCATTGGACAATGTTGGAAAAGCAGTCATAGCCGCTTGATTGTACTCCGCGTATGTTTTGACAGCATAAGCATCCCCAGCCTTAATCATTCCAGGACTATTCTTTATCCAAGCATAAAGCCATTCTTTGTCCAAACCTTCATCCTCAGCCAATCTAGCCTCCACATTTGCCAATGCAGGACCTGTCATCTTACGATTCAGAGCATGACATGCGGCACAGTTTTGATTAAACAACTGTTTACCTTTTGCAACATCTCCTCCTGCAGCACCAGCGTCTTCAACAACAACTTCTACTGAAGCAGCTTCTTCTTGTGCATAAAACGAAGTGGGAAAAACTAGGAGGGATAAACCTAAAACTTTAGAAAAAAGATGGCGGTATAAAACCTTTTTCATATTATCGAAATTTCTGTCGAAATCTTTGGCACGATTATTACTACTGATATTGAGAACAATAGGTTTTTACCGTACTAAAATCGGACACAAAAGTACGACATAGACTTATTTTTTAAAATGTTAAGGGATCTATAATATCTAATTTATAAAGATTCTAAATAAAATGAAAACACCTCGTGTAAAACATAAAAATTTACATTTGTATAAAGACAAAAAAGAAAAGCTACCATATATCATGAAAACCCCAGTAATCATAGTATGTTTAATAGGTTTTGCCATTCAACTTTCTGCGCAAGAAGGTAGTATTACTATTGAACAAGACCCGCGTATTGAAGAATTAACAAAACTATACACGGCAGTCAATTCCAAGGCGGATTTTTATCAAATTCAGGTAGGTTTTGGCAGTTACCAAAAGGCTCAAAACTTAAAATCCAAGATAGATGTTGATTTTCCAGGGTGGTATTCAAAAATAGAATTTGAGTCCCCAACATATCGAGTACGTTTGGGTAAGTTTAAAACAAAATTGGAAGCTGAGCGCAAGTATTTGGAAGTGCGTAAAAAATACCCGGATGCCATGCTCCTAAAACCTGAAAATACTTCTAGATAAATAAAAAATCCCGCTGAAGCGGGATTTTTTATTTCAATACATTTTATTAAAGCTTTTTCTTGACCGCTACTTCTTGGAAGGCTTCTACAATATCTGCTTCTCTAATATCATTGTAGTTTTTGATTTGTAAACCACAATCATATCCTTTGGAGACTTCTTTAACATCGTCCTTGAATCGTTTTAGCGATGATAATTCACCTGTATAGATTACAACACCATCTCGAATCAATCTAATTTGTGAATTTCTAAAGATTTTACCACTGGTGACCATACACCCTGCAATAGTTCCAATCTTGGAAATCTTAAAGGTTTCTCTAATTTCAGCATTACCTGTAATCTCCTCTTTCATCACAGGAGACAACATACCTTCCATAGCATCTTTAAGGTCATTGATAGCATCATAGATAATAGAGTACATTCTGATATCTATTTCTTCTTTGTCCGCTACCATCCGTGCATTCCCCATTGGTCTAACATTAAACCCAATGATAATGGCATCCGATGCACTTGCCAATAACACATCAGATTCTGTTATAGCACCTACACCTTTATGAATGATATTAACCTGTATTTCATCTGTAGATAATTTTTGGAACGAATCTGTTAATGCCTCCACAGAACCATCCACATCCCCTTTAAGGATAATGTTCAATTCTTGGAAATCTCCTAAGGCGATTCGTCTACCAATTTCATCTAGGGTGATATGTCTTTGTGTACGAACAGATTGCTCACGCTGTAATTGTGACCGCTTCGTTGCAATTTGTTTTGCTTCACGCTCATCATTCAATACGCTGAACTTGTCACCTGCCTGTGGCGCACCATCCAATCCCAAAATAGAAATTGGTGTGGCAGGCCCTGCCTTTTTAATATTCTTTCCACGCTCGTCCTGCATTGCCTTAATCTTACCACTGCAAGTTCCAGCAAGCACGTAATCCCCAATTTCCAAGGTTCCTGTTTGCACCAAAACTGTAGATACGTATCCTCTACCCTTATCCAGGAATGCTTCTACAACAGTACCTGAAGCCAATCTGTTTGGATTTGCTTTCAACTCTAACAGTTCAGCCTCCAACAATACTTTTTCAAGTAATTCTTTTACTCCTTCACCTGTTTTTGCAGAAATGTCGTGGGACTGAATTTTACCTCCCCAATCTTCCACCAATAGGTTCATAGCTGCTAGACCTTCCTTAATTTTTTCAGGGTTAGCGGCAGGTCTATCTATTTTATTAATAGCAAAAACAATTGGAACACTTGCTGCTTGGGCATGACTGATAGCCTCTTTTGTCTGAGGCATTATATCATCATCCGCCGCTACAACAATTATTGCTATATCCGTTACTTGAGCACCACGAGCACGCATTGCCGTAAAAGCTTCGTGACCCGGCGTATCTAAAAATGCTATTTTTTGTCCATCTTGCAATGTAACGCCATATGCACCAATGTGCTGGGTAATACCCCCACTTTCTCCTGCAATTACATTTTCTTCCCTTATATGATCAAGCAAAGATGTTTTACCGTGATCCACATGTCCCATTACGGTAACAATAGGAGCTCTTGGTTCTAAATCTTCTGGAGCATCTACCTCTTCTTCAATAGATTCCTCAATTTCTGCAGTTATAAACTCAACTTCATACCCAAATTCCTCTGCAACAATAGAAAGCGTTTCCGCATCCAAACGCTGGTTCATGGTCACCATAATACCCAATGACATACATGCAGATATAATTTGGGTCGTAGAAACCTCCATAAGCGTGGCAACCTCATTCACCGTAACAAACTCGGTGACCTTAAGAATTTTGCTTTCCAACTCTTGAATCTCAAGATCTATTTCCGTCTGCTGACGGTGTTGATCTCTTTTCTCTCTTCTATATTTAGCTCCTTTGCCTTTGTTTGACTTCCCTTGAAGTTTTTCTAGGGTTTCACGCACTTGTTTTTGTACTTCTTCTTCTGTTGGCTCAACCTTTGGAGCAGCAGAGCGCTGATTTCCTCTTCTACCTGGGCCACTATTATTGCCACCACCCGCTCTTGGAGGGCGATTACCGCCAGACTGCGAAGGATTACTGCTGATAATACGCTTTCTGCGCTTTCTCCTATCCGCATTGCTATCAGAAGTTGATGCTGCAGGTTTTGGTTTTTTGGGCTCTTCTTTCTTTTTCTTTGGCTTATTAAACTGGGTAAGGTCTATCTTATCACCAGTAATCTTAGGCCCACTAAGTTTTTTGTATTGGGTCTGAATAGCTTCGGGTTCCTTGGCCTCATCCGTTTCTTCTGTTGGGGCCTCAACAACCTTCTCTACAGATTCAACAGCTTCTTTTTCTTTTACTTCAGGCTTCTCTTTTATTTCCTCTGAAACAATTTCAGGAGTAGATTCAGCTTTTACTTTAGGTTGTTCTTCAACCTTAGGTTGCTCTTTAACTTTAGGCTCTTCAGCTTTAGGTTGCTCAGGTTCTTTTGCCTTTTCCGCAGCTTTAGGTGCCTTTGGCTTTTTATCCAAGTCAATCTTGCCAACCGTTTTGGGACCAGCAAGTTCTGCTTTAGCCTTTATTACTTGTTCGGCATTGCGCTTTTCTCTAGCAAGCCTTCTTTCTTCTTGCTCTTGCTCAATCTGAATTCTTAGGGCTTCCTTTTCCTTTCTTTTTTCCTCACCAACTTCTTTGGAAGCTACCTTTTTACTCTTATCCGTTTGGAATTCATCCAACAGTACTTGATACACCTCATCTGTAATCTTTGTTGTAGGCCTTGCCTCCACCTCATGACCCATAGAAGAAAGGTGGTCTACAGCCCTATCCAGCGAAATGTTCAATTCCCTGAGAACTTTATTAAGTCTTATTGTTGGGTTTCCTGCCATAAATTGTATTTCCTAGCCCTAAAATTTGCTGCTAATATATAGTTTAATCTTCAAACTCTTCCTTGAGAATGCGGACCACATCAAGAACAGTTTCATCTTCTAAATCGGTTCGTTTTATCAAGTCATTCACATCTTGCTCCAGAACACTTCTTGCCGTGTCCAATCCAATCTTCTTAAACTCGTCAATAACCCATGCTTCTATTTCATCAGAGAACTCAGTCAATTCTACATCTTCCTCTACGCCTTCTCTAAACACATCAATCTCATAACCAGTTAGTTGACCAGCAAGACGAATGTTATGCCCTCCCCTACCAATTGCCTTGGAAACTTCCTCTGGTTTTAGGTATACTTGGGCCGTTTTTTTCTCGTCATTTAATTTAACAGATGACACTCTAGCTGGACTCAATGCCCTTGTCACCATTAATTGAGAATTGTTTGTCCAATTAATGACATCAATATTTTCGTTTCCTAATTCACGCACAATACCATGAATACGGGATCCTTTCATTCCCACACATGCTCCAACTGGATCAATTCTATCATCATAAGAATCCACGGCAACTTTTGCTTTTTCGCCAGGAATTCTAACCGCCTTTTTAATAGTAATCAAGCCATCAAAAACTTCTGGAATTTCTTGGAAAAACAATTGCTCCAAGAAACTTGGTGAAGTCCTTGACATGATAATTGTAGGCTTGTTCCCTTTTAATTCCACACTTTCTATTACACCACGAACGTTATCTCCCTTACGAAAGAAATCTGATGGGATTTGTTTTTCCTTTGGAAGGATGATTTCATTGCCCTCATCATCCAACAAAATAATTGCTTTATGGCGAATATGGTGTACTTCTGCAGTATAAATCTCTCCCTCTAAATCTTTGAACTGCTTGTATATAGTGGTATTATCGTGTTCATGTATTTTGGAAATCAAATTTTGGCGCAAAGCCAAAATAGCTCTTCTTCCCAAGTCAATCAACTTCACCTCTTCGGACACATCTTCTCCTACCTCAAAATCGGGCTCAATTTTTCTAGCTTCTGTCAAGGAAATTTCTTCATTGGGTTCCTCTACTTCACCATCTTCAACCACTATGCGGTTTCTCCAAATTTCCAAATCGCCTTTATCCGGATTGATAATGATGTCAAAATTTTCATCAGAACCAAACTTCTTTTTAAGGGCATTTCGGAATACATCTTCCAAAATCGCCATAAGGGTTACCCTATCAATAAACTTATCGTCCTTAAACTCCGAAAAGGATTCGATGAGCGCTAGGTTTTCCATTTTTGAATTACAATTAAAATTTTATAATAACTTTTGCTTGATGGATATCAGAAAATGCAATATCCCGCTTTTTCTGAACCGTAACTTTTCCTTTACCAATTGGTTTGGGCTCACGCGCCTTCCACTCTAAGGTAATACTATCTTCTGTGGCATGGGTCAGGTTTCCTTCCAACTCTTCTCCTGCAGTCCTAACCATTAACTTTCTGCCTATATTTTTCTTATACTGACGTGGCAATTCTAATGGAGATGTAGCTCCTGCCGATGTCACTTCCAATGAGAAATCTTGTTCTTCTCGATCTAGGTTGTGTTCAATGGCTCTACTTACATCCATACAATCTTGAAGATTGACTCCTTCATCGCCATCCAAAATCACTCGAATAGTGTTATCGCCACCTATAGAAAAATCAATCAAAAACAAGGATGGATTCTCCTCCAAAGCCTTGTCCAACAATGATTTCACTTTTTCCTTAAACATAAAAATTAGTAATAAAAGAGGGGACTAGAAGTCCCCTCATGAATAACCTTTTATCCGTTCAGTGGCGCAAATATACAATAATTATTACTGTTTTTGCAAGCTGTTTCACTATAAAAAACTCAAGCTCTGTGGAAAATAGCGAATTATCACAAAAACACAATTCAGCTACCCAATATTACATTTCGGTTAAAACAAATTCCTTTTGCCACTGCTTACTTTTAAAATTGTGGTGTACTATTTTTAATAACCATAAAAACTAAAGATGAAAAAATTACTCCTCTCCCTAAACTTGATCTTCTTTTTGAGCTTATCCGCTCAAGAGAATTTGACCACAACCCAATGGCAAGAAGACCTTCGATTTTTACAAAACACCATAAATGAAGACTATTCTTTTCTATTTGTTAAAACCACTAAAGCGGTTTTTAATTCCGAAGTAGAAACCCTTTATAAGAATATTCCAAACTTACAGGAGCATGAGATTATCGTTGGAATGTCCAGAATAATTTCCTTGTTTAAATATGGCCATACAGACATTAGCTTTAGACAAAAACCTTTTGAATTTCATTACCTGCCCTTTAATCTTTACGAATACAACGATGGCATTTACCTGCAAGGTGTTCATAAAGACTACGCCAAAGCACTTGGGGCCAAAGTTTTGGAAATAAACAAAATACCAATTGATAAGGCTTTGGAACTAATATACCCAGCAGTGAACTCGGAAAACAATCAGTATTTCAAGGCCTTTGGAATTAATTACTTGGGCATGTTAGAAGTTTTGCATGCACAAGGAATTACTACTACACTACAAAACTCGGTCAAGCTTACCTTGGAGAAAGATGGCAAAACCTTTGAACAGGAGTTCAATGCCCTACCAAAGGGAGAAAGAGTGCCTAGAAAGTACAGTCATATTTTTCAAGATGAGAATTGGCTCGAAGCAAGAGATCAAACCAATACGCCTTTATACCTGAAAAACTTAGATAAGATCTATTTCTTTGAATATCTGCCAGAAGAAAAAACGGTCTATGTAAGACACAGCCAAATACAGGATGACCCTGAAGAAGACACACCCTCTTTTTATGCTCGTGTTTTTGATTTTATTGAAAACAATGAGGTTGAAAAACTGATATTGGATGTTCGTTTAAATGGCGGTGGAAACAACTACAAAAACAAGACGGTTGTAACTGGTATTATTGAAACCAAGAAAATCAACCAGAAAGGAAAATTATTTGTCATTACCGGCAGACGCACCTTTTCAGCCTGCCAGAATCTGGTAAACGAACTGGGCAATTACACCAATGCCACCTTTGTTGGAGAGGCAACTTCAGAAAATATAAATTTTTACGGTGATGCCCGTCCAGTAGCTTTACCCAATAGTAAGATTCCTGTTTATCTATCATTTGCTTGGTGGCAAGACAAGCCGGTCTGGGAAAATGCTGATGCCACCGTACCCAATATAGCTGTTGATATGAGTTTTGAGCAATACAGTTCTAATGAAGACCCCGTGTTAGATGCAGCCTTACATTTTTCAGGAGCAAATTTCCAGCCCGACCCCATGCGTTATATCACCGATTTATATATGGCCGGAAAAATGGAAGAACTGGCCATAGAAGTACCAAAAATGATTAAAGATTCGCGCTATAGTTTCTTTGATTTTGAAACAGAATTGAGCAATACAGCATATCACTTATTAAGCAATAACCAAATTGAACCCGCTATTGGCGTATACTCCTTTGTAGCACAACTATTCCCTGATTCCCCTAGTGCCATAAAAAACTTAGCGAATGCTTATTTTAAAGCTGGTGCCAAGGATAAAACTATTGAATTACTAGAAAACGTTATTGCTATGGACCCCAAAGGAGCAATTGGTAAAAGCGCCAAAGATATGCTTAAGAAGGTTAGGTAATCAGCTTGTTACCGCCAGTTTGCAACTGGTGGCATTCTACATAACAAGAAAGCCTTGGAAATAATTCCAAGGCTTTCTTGTTTTTTGGTTTTGCTTACTCTTATCCACTACTAGCCACACCTGTACTGAGCTTGCCGAAGTAGACTAGCGAGAGCTGGGCATATTGGTTTCGCTTACTCATATTCTAAACCACTAGTTACAAACTAGCGGTAGCGGGGGGTAGTAGTGCTAAATCAAATTATGCTACTTCCAAAGTATTTGTATCTATGATAGTCCACTTTCCAGAACCTACATCCTTTTTGACAGTGATTATCTTTTTTTCGTAGCAATATTCGCCACAGAAGATTTCAAATATCAAAATCCCCTTCTCTTTACTTTGGTTAAAATATACCCTTGAAAAATGTACCTTGGCAGATTTACCTTTTTCAGGTTCACTTGCAACTATATCATAATTACCTACATTAGTGATTTGACCTACATCAAGCTGCGCATTTTCTTTTTCCTTTTCAACATCATAACCCAAATATAAATCGCTAGCCTTTATGTTGCTTAGGTCTTCGGTCTTTAAAGACCTTAGATAATTGTCGAGAACTATTTTTATGTCATTTTCGGACACTAGAGCACCGTCGTCCAATACTGTTCTAAAAATATCATTGACAATTGCTACTTCATCTAGGTCATAACTGTTATTGTCCTTACAGGATGTTATCACCATGAAAACAAGTAAAAACTTTAATATTTTTTTCATCACACAAATTTTATAATCCTTGTTTCGCCTGTTTTTTAAGTTGGCTTTGAGTTCTTCTTATTCCTTTGCTCTCAAATATTTTTTGTAGCGCAGGTATGGCTTTGCTTAAGAATAGTGACCCGTCGGTCCTACCTGCATTATGTTGAGCCCTAGAAAAATTGTTTCCTGTAAAACCGCTATTAGGAATATTGGAGCAATTAAGGGTACAATCGTCTGTTAAATCACTCGCAAAAGAATCCGCATGTACTATCGTTTCATGGAAGAAGGTCAATGTTCTGCTCAATATAAACAAAGTCCTCGCCATCGGGTCTTTAGGATTTTCTTTAAAAGCCTTTGCAAATTCATTCCCTCGTTCTTCGCTAGTGTTCAAAGCGGAATTTGCTCTGACCACAATGGTTCCTTTTCCTCTTTTCTCAAGACTGCCTATTCCACCTACTGCTCCAGTCTGACCATTTGGCCCTCTGTCGTTCCTTTCATCAGAAACAGCTCCCTCACCGCCTTTAAGCTCGTTTAAGTTTGCAGCCTGAAAAGCTAAATCGAGGCCTTGTGAATCGAACTCCCCACTTTCATCGAAGGACAGTGTAGAACCATCCGCAAGCTCAAATTCCTGACCCGCTGCGGCAAACTTCGATAAAAACTCGTTCCCTACATCTGACTGTGCAAACAGTGTAAATGCCTCTGCAAGTTCTTGGTTGACGAAATTACCGTTCTTGTCCTTTTCAAAGATATTTCCAAGATCGATGCGTAAACCATCAGGATCTACGAACAAAATCGGGCTGTTCTCAACGTATCCGTACGGTGACGCGTGTGGATATGCTTCTGCCAGTGCATCAATGTTGAACCATCTGCCCAAACTGGCATCATAATTTCTAAAGCCAAAGTCATACCAATCAAGTCCCAACTCTTCACTGAGTTCCTTGTTCCCAAATTTCCATTTCTGCGCAACAGAATTTCCATTTGGAGATACGTTAGAGTTATAGCCCTGATGCTTCATTCCGAAAGGATAATAATTAGACTCCTCTATGATCTCCGTCGAAGCATCTATACTCCCGTCATTGTTGCTATCGGCATAGGACAACCGCACGTTCCCTAAATGGTCCTTATATTGGTATACATAGGTATAGCCACCAGACCCATCTGGGGCAACATAGCCCTCTGGGTGGTTAAAGAACTGTAAGGTCATATTTACTCCTCCTCCTGAGTACACATAGTTGCCCGCATACTCTGTCACAGAACCTTCCGCGGTCTTCCTTAGCTTGGAGCCCATGGCATCGTAAATATAATCAATACTGCCATTATGGTTACTGTTGTTTATGACAATATTTGTCGGCAGGTTTAAATGGTTATAGCCAATGCCCGTTATTCCCTTGTTACCATCCGTGATCATATTGCCATTACCATCATAGGTATATTCGGTATCGCTGGTAACCCCATCCACAAAACCCTCTACACTAGTTGTGGCATCCGCTACGCGTTGCAAACGGTTGCTCACCCCTGTGTTATGGTAACCATAGGTGAGATTATCTATTGGTCCACTTGCCCCTTGTCTTTGTAAGGTCTTTATGTTGCCGTTTTTATCATAGGTAACATTGGAGAGATCATAGTCCCCGTTATAGCTTGTTGCCCCGGTAATCCTATTTAATGCATCATAACCGTAATGGTACCAGCGTGCTGTATTGTCATTGGCCGTTTCCCATTCCGTTTCAGAAATGTTGCCGTTGAACAGTGGAGTTCCGCCGTGTGCCGCAGTATTGTAGTTGATTCCAAAGTTGAACAGGTCATTGTCATCATTTACATCCTGGTTAATGCTCTTGAGCCAGCCCCTTACATTATAGGCATAGTCCACGGTCTGTAGGCCAGTAGTACCCTCATAATCTGCACCTGGAGCACCACCTACTTTCTTGTGAGTCAGCTGACCCAGTTCGTCATACTTATTATAAACAATAAGTTCTTCCGTTCCGCCACTTCCACCCAAGGAGGCGTTTACTCCTAGGGTCACATCACCACTTATTGTTGTGACCGGTTTTATGGTAACACTGTTGGGAACTATTTGATCTGCGGTAACGGTAGTGTTCTCCAAAACAAGGTTGGGTTCCACAATGGTTCCATTACAGTCGTACCCCAGATTTTCGTTGCCAAGGCACTGGGTCTGTTTGAGCAATCTACCTACATGATCATATTCAAAATTGTCCAAGGTAGCAATGGTAGTATTACTACGGGTGTGGGCTGTACGTACTTTTAGCGGTTTTCCTACAAAATCCAGATTGCTCTCCACCACGTCCACAGTGCCCAAATATTCGTTTTCGCTATAGGTGTAAATGGGCCTTGCCTTGTCATCATAACGAGTAACAGTAGTAATCCAGTCTGTAGTTTCCAGCACCTTTACCTTACTTCCCGTAGCCAGCCCTTTGGTGCGGTTATCTATGTTGGCATCAAAAACTATCGAGGGTGGATTGGGCTCATTGGCGCGGTCAAAATCATAGTCATCATAGTAATTTATGGTGAGAATTTCCAAATTGGCCGTTGGAAAACTTGTATTGCTATAATTGTAATTGGACGTATTGGTGTCGTCCCGCTCCTCAAAAAGTAAAATAGCATTACGTTCTCCAGTTGTGCCATTGATGTAATGGGCATCCAGATCAGCTTGTATGGTTTCTCTTGTTACTTCACTTCCATGATTGTACTTTCCGGTATAGACCACTCTGCCCAAGGCATCGTATTTGGTAAAGAGCCATTCCCCATTTGGTTTTTGTAAGGCATCTTGGGTCATTACCGGTTGATCTAATTTGTTATAGACAATGTATTCTGGGTCTTTGCCCGGTATTTGTTTTTCCACCAAACGGTTGCGGTGATCATAGGTATATTGGTAGCCCAATTCTGCAAGATTGGCATTGGTTGTGGTAATAGTGGCCGAGCTTCCATCCATCTTTGGAGGGAGTACATAGGTGAGGTTTCCATAATCATCATATACATAATAAGTATCGTGCACCATGCCTCCGTTATACGTTCTTTTGAGCACTACCCTCCCCTGTTTGTCCGTAAATTCCTCGGTGGTATGATCATTTCCGCTGGTATGGTTTTCGTCCCTGGTTACACTTTTATAAAGTTCTCCTTCTTCGTAGCTGCCATTTTTTACCAGTGTGGGCGTATAGGTGTTATTGGCAAAAACCAAGGTGACCTCAAATTGGGCCACGTTGTCTGCAACGACATTGGAGAGGTAATCAAACTCTATCTCATGCCCATTACCCATTTTCCAATCCTCTCCAGCAGCGGCCTGTTTCATTACCCTATTTAGAGGTGAGGGTTCAAATTCTTTTTGGGAATATGCGTTGACACCTAATCCGGTCACAGCAGGAAAATCGCTTGCGTAGTTTAGCTTGTAATAACTTCGCGTATCACCTTCCATATCACCTATCCGGAAATTACCTAAAGGTTCATTGGGCCTGTAGATGGGCAACCATTCTTTTTCTTGCCGTCCATAATCATCATACCCTATATGGGTCACAATATCCAACGAATCAGGGGCCTGCCTTATCCCTACTTGTTGTTTAGGCCTGCCCAATCCATCAAAATAAGAGATGCTTTGAACGTAACCATCATCTTCTTGAAATTTTAAAGCAGGTACCGTTGAACGTGGTGTTTGGTAGGTACGGGTATAGATATAGTTATTATCTTCTGGATTACTGCTAGGAGGAGGTGTGCAGTCGTTGTTCAGAGAAGTAATTGAGATGCATTGATCACTGCTGTTCGCCACATGATTGGCTGGAGCGCTACACAATAGGGCGCTTGGCATGTTGGGGTCTCCAAGGCCGTCCATATCTGAATCATCATACCAAATTCTTGCCGCTCCAATTGTATTATCACTGTCATCACAATCATCCAAAGGAAGTACCGTTTCGGTATATCCTGTTCCAGGGCTCCCACAGTTTGCAGTCTTTGAGACAGCATGTCCATCCCCGTCTCCATCAAGGTACCAATCAACAATAGCAAATGCCAAAGGATCATTATCATTACAATCACCAATCGGCATTGCATTTATGGTGTATCCTGCCCCAGGGCTTGTGCATGCGCTAGTCGTGGAAACAGCATGCCCATCACTATCATTGTCAAGATACCATGTCTGCGGTGTGTTTACTACGGCTGTTATTGTTTCACTAGGACCTTCGCACCCATTGACCCTTGCTGCAACCCGATAGTCCGTTGATACGCTCAAAGAAGGCGCATAACTTGCACCAGATGTAATATACGTGCCGCTAGCGGTGTACCACCTGTAGGTAGCACCAGAAATTCCCGAAGCGGTCATCGTAACTGTACCGGATCCACAACTGGGGGAACTATTTACGCTTGGCGCAGATGGAATTGCCCTTACCTCGGCACGCACTTCCAAAAGATCAGAAGCCTCACAACCAGTTATTTGGTTAAACGTAGCCACCCAATAGGTCTTTGTTGATGTCAGGTTAACCGTGAAATTATTGTTTTCGCTCAATGGCGTACCTCCTGTAGCGGGGACATCATACCATCGCACGCCATTTCCGTTGGATCCAGGCGATGCCACAAGGGTTTTATTCCCTGGTCCACAACGATATTGAACAGCTGCTCCGGTGGCCTTGTTTGGAGCCAAATTTTCATCTATTTGGTTGTTGCAATTGTTATCTACACCGTCACAAACTTCAGATGCTCCAGGTTTAATATTTGCATTGTTATCGTTACAGTCCGAATTGTTGGATACATGATTAGCTGGTTGGGATACCGAAGAAGTAGAATCATTGGGGTCTCCATACCCATCACCATCAAAATCATGGTACCAGGTTGACGGAGTTCCCGTTTGGTTGATGCTTAAACCCTGGGTCATACCATTAAAAGAGTAATCTATTAAAGTACTTCTACTACTTGAACTGGACTGGCAGGTTACCGTAATGGTGAACTGACCCGTCTGAGATATAGTCAACCAGCTCGGCACTCCTGTAAAATTAAATGAACCGGAACACGGGGATGGGCTATAGGACACATTGATGGTCTTTGTACCCCCACTTGTACTAAAAGATAGCGATGAGTTAGCTAAAGTAGCGGAGCATTGTCCATATATTTCGTTACCAAAGATGGAGGCAAGGAATACAATTATTGTTAATGCTAATTTGCTTTGTATTTTCATGACATCGTCTAGTTTTGGTAGTGATATTGGTAATCAGATACAAGATTGTTATCCCCATCCCTGACCTCTTTAAGTCTATTGAAATTGTCATACTCATAATAAATGGTATAGCCACGTGGATCCGTCATACTAGTAACACCAATTAAAGGGTCATAGGTATAGGTGGTGACCATTGCATCTGATAATACAGCATGGTTTCGTATACTTTTTAGAGCAGTACGCAGTGCTCCTTCATTGCCTACAGGGGTACCATCAGCGGCATCCACCGTTCTATCATTATCCGCATCGGAAGCTGTGACTGCTGTATTAACCAATGCTTGAATGGATGTGAGATTCGCTGAGGTAGCATTCTCTAATTTAGCAATAGGATATTGTTTATTATAACCCCATATATAGCTTATGTGAGAACCATCAGCTTTGCTAACTTCCAAAGGGTTGCCATGGGCATCGTACCTACTGTAATTAAGCCGTTCCTCGAGAGGGCTTCCTCCTTTTGAGGTTTCCACGAACTCAGGCAGTGTGAGGCCAATGCCGGGCCATGTTTTATAATTTGTTCGCAGAATGGTTGTATTTCCATCAGTTGTTGTTTCCGTCTGAATGGGTTCCGCTATACGATGCTCTCTTAAAAGATTTTGTGCCGTTGGCCTTTTTAGCTGTTCAATGGCATCAAATTCATCTGCAGATAGATTTGTACTACCCATGGATGCAACCGAGATTACGTCATCTGCATAATAAGTCTTGGTAAAGACTGTTTTTCCCTCGCTGTTGGTAGTCTCCATTCTTGTGGGCTGCAGGTGATCTTCGTTGTCATAGAAAATGGACGTACTCGTAGTCACCTCATCCCCGTTGACATCTCTGGTAGTTTTTGTGGTTGAACTCCGAAGCTTGACCCCGGTAAAAATGGGGTACTCAAAAATACTGTACTTAAATATGCCATCATTCGGCACATCTCTCCAACAAGAGGTATTCGGGCCTTCAAGTTTTGCAAAAGGCAAAATTTTGTACATTTTATAGCTTTGAGCCTCATTATACTTCTTATTGGTATATCCATTTTCTTCTTTTGTGATATAATTTGTACTACTAACTGGGTAGGTTGCAATAGATTTGTTCTGCCCTCCCATCCAGTCTTTTTTTAAGAGCATAATGCCTCCCATATAAGCCAAGTTCACGGGCAATATTACATCTTCCTGTAAGTCAAATCTGTACGTTGTTTTACCTATACTGTTGTTGGAATTGTCCACAATAAATTCATCAACAGCACCATAAATAACGGGGCTACCTCCACTTAAAGTCAGGCTTTGAAGAGTACCTCCAAATAAAAACCTTCGCTGAAAAGGTCCTGTAGCGCCGCAGCCAATTCCACCCACTCCACTATTATCCATATACAATACGTCTTGCACTAAGGATTGTTCCCTTAAAAACAATTCTGGTGTTATCAATCTTTGAGACGAATATTCGTATCTCTTAGAGAAAGCCAATTCATTAGGCTTGCTATACGATTTGATCTGTTTGATTCGTAATCCTCCAGTGATTTTTGAAACGGGGGTGGTATTGGTTGTGTCTTCATTCTTATAGGTGATATCTGCTAAAATATAGGCTGCACCATCAAATTCGGGAGACTGAGAAGCTCCTTCCACCATTACCTTTAATTGGTACGATGCGCCCCTATCAAGGTAAACCGGATCAAAGGTCACATCGATTTTTGATATAACATTTGAAGGGGGATATATGGCAGGGTACTCCGAAGGGGTAATAATACGATCAATAATGGTATATTCAAAAGCTCCCATCCGTTCCAATATGACTCTGGGAAAAGTTCCTGAAGGACTGGTCATATTGGACACCTCAATATGTAAGGTAGCATAACCCGAATAGTTCGGGTTTATAGAAACAGAATCTTTCAAATGAGGTAGGCCACCAATTTGTACAGGTTGACCAACAGCTTTGGCATATGCCGGAATTTCCTCTATTAATCCTTCAGTAGTAATATATTCATGGGGTTCGTACTGAAACTCCGTATATCCACCAGTTGGATAGGTAATCTTATTTAAGATACCATGATCCATAAATTCTAGATTGGGTTCTCTGTCAGCATCACCAACATCGTTTCCCGAAATTTTAAAATCTTGTTTTGGAAGCAGGGTCAAATTGGAATTTTGTCCATTGTAATAACCCCAAAAATCCTTTCCGTTAGACCCTATGGGTGGGAGTTCCTCTTCGTTATATCCAAAAAAATGTTTTTTGGTTTCGGTTTGAGTATTGCCATGTTCCCAAAGTTCATTCAATTTCAGCCTTCTACGACGAGGATTATTGGGATCATTGAGGCCTAAATTAACAGGACTTATGATGTTGATACCGGAGTAAAAATAATCTTGAATAAATTCAAAACTCTTTATAGCATTATAAGACACTCCGTTCTTCTTTAAAATCTCAATTTCGGTCAATCGTTCCGAACCTGTATCAAGGCGTCCTGTGGTCCGATTGAACATCACTTTGCCATTTGGGAAAATAATTTCCTTTATTCTTTTTGGTGTATTTCTAGTCCGTGACACCGAAGATAGATGACCAAATTCATGGTTTGAGGGGTATGTTCCTGATGGGTAAAACCCAGAAGCTGTGGTTTCTCGGTAATTGTATTGATATGTACTGAAAAAGCTAACCGTATCATACAAAAAGGTAACAGTATCTAATCCATTGCTAGAAGTTATTTTTGATAGGTGCCAAGTAGATGTATAGTTTTGTTCATTGTCTCCTCCTAGGGTTTCGGTACTAGTTTGTTCTGTTTCATCAAACTCATAAACAACTCCTTTTTCAGTGGTAATAACAAATTTTGTTGGCACACCTGGGAAATATTTAATTGAAATTGGTTTCTCTTCAACTAGTCTAGTCTCACCTTCACGGTCAAAAAAGAATTTACCGGAATATCCCCCAAAATTGTAATGGTACAAATCTGATTCTGTATCTCGCTCTCCAAGAACAACATCATCTAAAAAGAGATAATCCAATCCTATTTCATTTAACTCCGGAACGTCGTATTTGAGAAACCCATTCTGAACGTCATCGGGAATTCCTCTAGACGTTTTCGATATCATACCTCCTGCATTTAAAGACCAACCCAAACCTACCTCGGATGCAATTTGATCTACTTGAATTCCTGCACTGTGATAGCTTAGGGAAATAGGCACTTGAACATCCTTAACACTTATATTATATATAGGAATTGAGATGTTGGGAACACCCGTATACATACTTACTGGGTATTCTCCATACTTTATAAATTCTTGGGCGGTGGGAGAGGGAGGGAAATATTCCCGTAGTTCCAAGGCCTCTTGGGAAAAGCCTAGGAAAGGCCAAACAAAAAACGATAGTATAAGGTACTTCATTTTAATATGCATTTGTTCTGTTGTTATGATTAATCTGCTTTTTTATAACCTCATTTTCTTTTTTCAATTCAATGATATATAGTGTCAATTCCTCAATTTTCTGCAATAACAATCTATCCATCTCCCCAAGTTCCACTCCATTGGTCTCTACCTCTTTTGCAGAAGGAATATTGGGTAAGTGTCCATTTTCATCAATATACTTTTGGACTTCTTCCAAAGCAGGTAGATCATACTCCTTGCTAAACACATAATCTGGCCAGGTATCCTGATCCACTCTTATCTCGCGAGTGCGTATATGTCCATCAACCGCAAGTTTATAGCCAGAGGGAACGGTACTCGTGCCAATGGCTACATCTCCAGTATAACTAGCCACTGAATTTGCCTCTGACCATACGGAGCTTCCTCCCCCTGAAGAAGCATTTGTGGTCACTGCAACAATATTACTGGTAACACTTTCATTGTTGGCAGCATCAAGAGCGGTTACGGTAAAATTGTAAGCTGTGCTGGCTGTCAGCCCAGTAACTTGATAGGTGCCCACATTGCCCAAGGTGGCTTCAAGAGCGCCATCTTTAAATATTTTATATCCTGTAACGCCTGTATTGTCCGTTGCTCCGCTCCATGAAAGGTCTACCGTGGTTTCTGATTGTCCTGTACTTGAAAGGTTTGGGGAAGATGGGGATTGAGTGTCTGAACTATTAACAGGTGTCACCGATACTTCATCCACCCAAATTTTATCCACAGATGTTGCGGATTGTGTAGGCCCGAATGTTAGGCCCATAGTACTCGCATTTGTGGTCACAATCTCGTCAAATACTTGCCATCCCGTTTGGGTGGATGGTGTCCATGTATTTGTGGTTATACCTTGCTCAATCCAAACAAATCCATTTCCATAATCAGTTCCAGCTTCATTTTCTGTTTTAAACTTGATTACAACTCGTATTTGCTCACCATTTGTTACGGGTACTTGAAGTCGATACCTTCCATAAGCATTGTTATTTGTATTGGTGATTAGAATTGAATGAGAACCTGTGTCGGATTCGTTGGAGGTTGTAATGGAAGGAGACCCATTAAAGATAGCTATACTTCCAATACTGTTTGTCTCTGTGACAGTTGAAACTGCAGAAGGCTCCGTATAGAGTTCTTGCGCACCTAAAAAGTGTATGCCTGAAAACAAGGTTACTATAAGACTGGGTAATAAAATTTTTGTTTTCATCTATTGCCTGGGTTTATTTTTATTGATTTTTAGACTGTTTTTTTCTAAATCCTCTATTCGTTTTTCCAAAGTGTCCATACGTTTGTATTGACTTTCCAACTGAATGATATAAAGCGTCAACTCCTCTATTTTCTCAAGTAGCAATCTATCCATCTCCCCAAGTTCCACTCCATTGCTTTCTACCTCTTTTGCAGAAGGGATGTTGGGTAAGTGCCCATTTTCATCAATATACTTTTGGACTTCTTCCAAAGCAGGCAGATCATACTCCTTGCTAAACACATAATCTGGCCAGGTATCCTGATCCACTCTTATCTCGCGAGTACGTATATGTCCATCTACAGCAAGTTTATAGCCTGAGGGAACGGTACTCGTACCAATGGCCACATCTCCGGTATAACTAGCCACTGAATTTGCTTCTGACCATACAGATCCCCCACCCCCGGAAGAAGCATTTGTAGTTACCGGAACGGCATTACTAGGAGCGCTTTCATTACCTGCGGCATCCAAGGCCCTAACAGTAAAACTATAGGCAGTGCCAGCAGAAAGACCAGTAACTTGGTGGGTACTCACATTGCCCAATGGAGCTTCCAAAACACCGTCTTTATAGAGGTTGTAATTTGTAACTGCTAAATTATCTGTAGCGCCAATCCATGAAAGGTCTACCGTAGTTTCCGTGTTTGCTGAACTTAATAATGCAGGTGCAGTTGGAGCCTGGGTGTCACTAGAACTTTGAGCAACTATAGAGACTCTATCAATAAAAATCTCATCCCCAGTTGAACCTGAACCTGAACCTGTAAAAACCCTTATTATCGGAGCCGAAGAAGTTGCAGTCACGGTAAAAGTATATTCTGTCCAAGCAGTACTGCTTATTAAGGTGGTGGAAAAACCAGAGAGACCATCCCAAACGGCAAATGCCGGGTCATTTGCCTGTGACCCCACCTTTGCCCAAATACTTATATCATAAGTTTCCCCATTGGTTGCGGTAAAACTATACTCGGCTCTACGATTTTGGGTATTTGTAGAGGTAGAAACAATCTTCATGGCATAAGTTCCATGATAGGGGTCGGAAGTATCTGCTGTCATAGTGGATCCTCCAGTCCACCTAGCAGTGGAGTTAGCTTCATTGTTGATGCTAACTGCATTGTTATGGGTGTGCAGTTCTTGTGCTTGAAGACCAGTCACATAAAAGGCCATCATTAGCATTGTTGATACTAAAACTTGAGTTGTTTTCATGTTAGGTGAAAAAAATTAAAAAGTGAATAATTGGTGTTAGAAAAGTAATGAAAAAATTGTAAGATTTATACTACAATTATCATAGGATTTACGAGGTGGTTTTCATCTTATGAGAGTATTTTTTATACACCCTTAAAAATGAGGTACTTAAATGTCTTTTATGTAGTGCAAAAATGTTTAGCACTATCAAGAATTAACAAACTATTAAGATTGATGTAATCCAGGGGTAGTTTCATAAAGAGCTTTATTTCAAGAACTTTAAAAGAGTTTAAATTAATACGCCGCGTTGGGAGCTTAAATTAAAAGTAGATACTCATGAATGGATTTCAATAATTAGCTAGACACGCAAAGTTAAATGCCACACAGTCCGCCACTATTCTTATGCTAACCGTTGGAGCACAATATTTTGCAGCAAGTTTTCTTGGTTTAACCCCTGAATATTTAAATGGGGTTAAAAAAATCTTCTTAAACCAGCTTAATTTTTATCAGATTTTACATAAGTACCTTTGTCCTACCTTTTAAACAAAAGGTAAGTTCAGACTGTATTATAATTGACTTGTCAATATTAAAAACAAGAATATGAAAAATGTATTGATGATTTCAACACTATTTTTTGCAGCTATTTTTATTAGCTGTAATAATGAGAAATCAAAAGCTAAGCTCAAAACCGAGCATACCAATCGAGTAGAGTCACCATCTGACACATTAACAAAACACTTGAAACCGTACAAAACTGAATTGCCAACAATAGGCCTTCTTATGTTTAATGGTGTCCTGCAAGGTGAGGTTATCGCAACATCAGATGTTTTTGGGAAACCTAATCAAAATTTTGAGCAACTTTTTAATGTGATCACCATAGCGGAAACGAAAAAACCAATCACAACCGAAGAAGGCATGCGTTTTGTTCCTGATTATACATTTGAAAATTGTCCAAAGTTAACAGCGCTATTTGTTCCTAGTGGCTATGACATGTACGCACAAGTCCGCAATGAAAAAATGATAGATTTTATTAAAAAGAAAAACGAAGAAACTAAATACATTGTGAGCAATTGTGCTGGAGCACAGCTTATTGGCGAGTCTGGAATTGCAGACGGAAATAAAATCGTCACCTATATTGGCGGGGGAAAACAGCTCCAAAAAGATTACCCAAATTTAAAAGTTCAAAATGACAGTTTAGTAACATTTGTTGAAGATGGAAAATTCAGTTCCTCTAACGGAAACTTGACGAGCTATATTTCCGCCCTTAATTTACTGGAAAAAATGACCAGTTCAGAACACAGAAAATTTGTTGAAAGTTATTTGTACATCGACCGACTTCAAAATTGGAAAGAATAAGTACTATGCCTAACATCGTGTCTAGTTCTTTGCATCTTTAACTACCCATCGAGGGAAAACCAAGCTCTCGGAAAATAAAAAAATCCGTGAGATGCGCCAACAGCGGCTAAAAGCAATTTGGCCCGATAATTTATACTCCCAATAACATAAAATCTCCAAGATACAACCGCTGCGCGGTCTTCTTGACAAACTATAAAATCAGAGACATAGGAAGTCTAATTCCGATTTCATAGTTAATCGATTTTATTATATTTCCATAGAAATCATCGAACTGCGTTTAGCAGGTCGTTAGCTGCAAGCCGCAAATAAATATGAGCAAACAAAAACTGATTAAAAGATTAAAGAGTTACTATCCTATGGAAAGATTTCACGCTTTTGTGACTTTCCCAGCGATATTAGTTTATCTATTCCTTAATAACTTATTTATAGATATATTTTTTCTGTTGTATGGAGTTTTAGTTTGTATAATAATACTAATTCAAGGTCAACACTATTGGAAGTTAAAGTTATATAGATTGATGGAAAAGCCCTTTAATCAAGAAAAAAACTTAAATCTTTTCAGGAATTCCAAAAAAATAAATCTGATACTAATTGCTCTGATTCCAATAATATTTGCAATTCAATTGTATCAAAATGACTGGGGAATAATTCCCGAAAACTTGATTTTGTACGGAATCTTATCCAATTTTTTCGCAATTCTTGAACATATAAATTATTATAACCGTCAGTTAATGATTGACAATTCAGCTGATTTAAAATATATAAAACGAAATAAAAAATTAAAAATCGCAAGTTTAGCTAAAGATTTAAAAGAGTCTGAGCTATAAAACCAGCACCTAACAATGGCTATAATTAATACGGGCTTGGGTACTTAACCCAAAGTTTAGGGCTTTAACCAAGTAAGCCAAATCAAAAAAATTTGGCTTTATAACAAAAAAGATAAAACAAAATAAAAAGTTTTGGCTAAGTACTTAATCGAACATAATAGTAAATGAGACCAGAAGATTTTATAAAAGAATATGAAGCTGCCTTAAAAACCCAAGATTGGAAAAATGTTGACCCACTATTTCATGATAATGCCTGTGTTACTTTTTCTAATGGAGCAATTCATATGGGAAAATCAAAAGTTAGAATTGCCTTTGAAAACAATTTTTCAATGATTAAGAGCGAAGAATATTCAATACAAAACGTACGATGGGTTCTTAAAAATGAATCTATGGCCGCTTTTGTATTTGAATTCTACTGGGAAGGAATAATCAATAAAAATCTTACAAAAGGAAACGGAATTGGGACCATAGTTCTAATTAATGAAAATGGGAAATGGATTTTGCTAACTGAAAATCTGAGTAAAAAAACAGCATGATGAATATATTGTGAAAGCAAAAAATAACTGCTGCTTACATTGTATATAAAAAATATCGCAAGTCGTTGCTAACACAATGGGTTGGTTTTTTTTTGGAAATTTGGCTTTTGTATCATCCGAAAAGTTAAAGCCCTTTTTAGCGATACTTTTCATATACGGAGCCGTTATCTCTTATTTTAAAAAAGTATTTGATCTTAAAATTCTAAAATATAAATATTGTAGAATCATTTAAGGTTTTTACTACTAGTATTAATCTCTTTGGCCTCATTTACCAGATTTAATCAAGACAACACAACGCTGATAAATGGCAGAGCTAAAAGCTTTAAAAATGATGTTTCCAATATATTAATTGTTAACCTAAATTCTAAGAAATCAACAATTATTGATTTTTTGGGTTTATTCACTATTGAAGCCAAATTAAAAGAAGTTACAGTTACGCCGCACAATCTAACAGGCAAATTAGACCTTGACGCTGAAAGACTAGGCATTAAACCTGTTGTTACTTCTTCCACTTTAGGTTTGCCAAATGCAGATGTAGAAGTAGAAGTAATGACCCAAAATCAACGATTACTTCTAGAGGCAGATAGAGGGAAATACATACGATTGGCAACAATCGAAGACCAAGGAAGACTAATTGCAGCTCTTGGTTACCTATACCCAACTATTATTATAAACACTTCCATTACTTTAAGGGGAATTAAAAATAAAAAACCTCCTAAACTATCACATTTAGGAGGTCATTTTGTTGGCCTACAAGGACTCGAACCTTGAACGACTGGACCAAAACCAGCTGTGTTACCAATTACACCATAGGCCAGTACCACATTTGAGGGTGCAAATTTAAGACAAACTTTTGTTTAGGCAAATATTTTAATGATATTCCAAGCTATTTTTACTATTGCTTCCCTGTTAAAGCTTTTCCAAAATTGAACAATCTTCTCTACTATATTTACTAAATTCGCCCCAACTTGGTAAACACCAATCTTTATGTTTGCAAAAGACTTTAAGAAATGGGACACTATCTTAGGATGGGCCTCCTTTGCCGTTGCATTTATTGTTTATGCCCTAACTGTTGAGCCTACCGGAAGTTTCTGGGATGCGGGGGAATACATAACCACCTCTGCAAAACTCCAAGTGGGTCACCCACCAGGAGCTCCTCTTTTACAGATGATAGGGGCGTTCTTTTCAATATTTGCTTTTGGAGACAGCTCCAAAATAGCTTTGATGGTCAATGCCGTTTCAGTAGTTTCAAGTGCCTTTGCAGTACTATTTACTTTTTGGACCATTACCAATATGACGGCAAAACTTGCTTCCAAAAAGAAACCCATTACCAATAGCAAGGCCATAGCTATTTTTGGAAGTGGATTGGTAGGGGCTTTAGCCTTTACTTTTTCAGATAGTTTTTGGTTCAACGCCGTGGAGACTGAAGTGTATGCCATGGCCAGTTTTATTATGGCCCTTTTACTTTGGTTAGGGTTAAAATGGACTGACAATTTGGATGATCCAAGGGGAAACAGATGGCTACTGCTTATTTGTTTTTTAGTGGGACTTACATTCGGGATTCAATTTATGGGCTTTTTGGCCATTCCTTCCATTGGCCTTTTGTACTACTTCAAAAAATATAAAACAACTACAGTAAAGAATTTCCTTTTAGCCAATATTATAGTAATTACCCTTTTAATGCTGGTCTATAAATTCTCATTGACCTACGTATTAAAATTATTTGGTTGGAGCGAGGTATTCTTTATAAACAGCATAGGGCTTCCGTTCAACTCAGGAAGTATCATAATGGGTCTCATTTTTATTGCTGCCTTCTACTTTGGTCTGCGATATACAAGAAAAAACAATTTCTACACTGGAAATACCATTGTACTCTGTTTAATGTTCTTGATTTTCGGTTTTTCATCGTGGTTAATGCTGCCCATACGTGCCAATGCAAAAACCGTAGTCAATGAAAATGACCCTTCGGATGCGCGTTCTCTTTTGGCGTATTATAACCGGGAACAATACCCAGGGGTAGAAAGTCCATTCTATGGTGCTTACTTTTCAGATACTTTTGCACCGGCTGGTGAAGACATAGATGACCGTCCTAAGTATGAGAAAGATGAAAAACTAGGCAAGTACGTTATTGTAAATAATTACAAGAATGCCATTCAAGGACCAAACGAAAAACATGTTGGTATCCTCCCAAGACTTTGGAGCGATCAACATGCAGAAAACTACATGCGCTATTTTGGGGAATTGGAATTTCGAATAAAATCCGAATACATTTCCAATAATGACCTAAGAGAAGCAGTAGCTCAATTTAAAAGTGCCTATGGCCAAGGCGAATTGGATTCTGAACAATACATTCGCTTTTTAAGGGAGTTTAGTGAGTATATAGAAGTAGAGCCGCCTACTCTTTGGCAAAACGTGACCTATCTTTTCGAATTCCAGTTTGGGTATATGTATATGCGTTACTTCATGTGGAATTTTACAGGAAGGCAAAACGACATTCAAGGCAGATATGATGAAAATGGGCATTGGCTCAGCGGCATCGGATTTGTAGATAGTCTTCGTTTAGGCAGCCAAAACAATTTACCCAGCGATTGGGAGAATAACAAAGGCCGAAACACCTATTTCTTCCTGCCATTATTATTGGGTATTATTGGAATTGTCTTTCAGGTTTCTAAAAACCCAAAACACTTTTGGGTGCTCTTTGTCTTTTTCATATTTACAGGTCTGGCTATTCAGTTCTATACCAACCCATACATCTTTCAACCTAGGGAACGTGATTATTCTCTTGTAGGTTCATTTTATATTTTCTGCATATGGATTGGAATTGGGGTCTATGGCCTTTTTGATGAGTTTAGAAAAATATTGTCAGCAAAAATAGCTGCACCGGTCATCACTGGGTTATGTCTTTTAGCCGTGCCCTTATTAATGGCATTTCAAAACTGGGATGATCATGACCGTTCTGGCCGTTATACAGCAAATTCTACGGCCAAAGCATATTTAGATTCTTGTAAAGAAGACGCAGGTGCCATTCTTTTCACCATTGGTGACAATGATACCTTTCCCCTTTGGTATGCCCAAGAAATTGAAGAATACAGAACAGATGTCCGTATTGTTAACACTAGCCTTTTTGCCACAGATTGGTATATTGACCAAATGAAGCGCAAGGCCTACGAGAGCGAACCTATTCCTTCTCAATTAACTCATGACAAGTACCGCTATGGGTCAAGGGACGCAGTATATTATCAGGGGGTTACAGAAAATCGTTGGAACATTAAAGATTTTATCAATTGGATAGGAAGCGATAAACCACAGACTAAATTCAAATATTTATTGGAGAAACAAGGTGCAGACCTCAACAATTATCCTGAAAGCAATTTGGATATTGTGTATTACCCAACCAATAAGATAAGAATCCCTGTCAACAAAAAGAATGTATTGGAAACCGGTTTGGTAAAAGCCAAGGATTCTGCCTTAATAGAAGATTTTATAGATATTGATCTTCCGCAGAGCGCATTGCCCAAGAACAGAATCTTAATGCTGGATTTAATTGCCAACAACGATTGGAAAAGACCCATTTATTTTTCAGGAGGGAGTTTTGACAAAGCTGAATACATTTGGATGAAAGATTATCTTCAACTGGATGGTTTGGTCTATAAATTGGTCCCTATCAAAACAAAAAATCAGAGCTCTTTTGAAATGGGGCGTGTGGACAGTGATTTAATGTATGATATTGTGAAGAAGTGGGACTGGGGAAATTCTGGCAGTGCTGATATCTATCATGACCCTCAAACGCGTTCACAAGGACTTTCTTTTAGAAGTAATTTGGCTCGATTGATGGAAACATTGATTGCGGAGAATAAGATTGATAAAGCGAAGAATATCATTGAAATGAGCTTGACCAACATGCCTGTAGAGCAATACGGCTTTTATGCATTTGTGGAACCCTTTGTGGATGGATATTACAAGGTGGGAGAAACCGAAAAAGCCAAGGCATTGTTTGAAAAACTGAAAAAAGTATATCAAGAACGTTTAGAATATTATTCTGGAATACCACTTGATGAACAGTATGATAAGATTGATGATGTTTTAGCTGATATGCAAGCCTATCGTAGGAATATTGACATTCTTATTGAAAATCAAGATAGAGAGTTGGCAGAATCGGAAACTATAATCTTCAATGAGTATATAGATAAGTTTTCTCAATTTGTAGGTGACAGTGAAGACGTTTTTGAGGAGCCTATTCCAGACCCTGATTTAGAAGATTCCATTCCTCTAGATACTATTGAATCTGTTCCAGATTCAATAGTATTGGAACAATAAAAAAGCGAGGGGAAACCCTCGCTTTAAATATATTCGTTCAGAATACCAATAAGAGTATTGGCATCTTGTTCTCCACTCTGTCGCCAGACCATTTCTCCTTTCTTGTAAATCATCAATGTTGGCAATCCTTTAATACGCAAAGCTTGTGACAGCTCTTTATTTTTGTCAACATCAATCTTAATTACTTTTCCCTTATCACCAAGTGCTGCCGCAACATCACGTAGTACAGGATGCATGGAAGTGGACTGATCGTTCCATTCTGCATAAAAGTCCAGTAACACTGGTACTTTTAAATCTATAAGTTCACCAAATTTGGACATGTATAATTCTAAGGTTTACAAACCAAAAGTAAGAAAATTTGTTAAAATTTAGCTTAATAGCGTACTCAGCAAGGAAAGATCTGCGTTAAAATCAAGTTAAACCTTTCTTTTTAAGTGTAATCACAGAAATCTCGGGCCATATCCCCACCCGTCCTGGATAACCTATAAAACCAAAGCCTCGGTTTACATTTATAAACTGTCCAAGCTCTTGGTAAACACCTGCCCAATATTTATAGCGCCATTTTACCGGACTCCATTTTATCCAGCCAGGAATTTCCACTCCAAACTGCATTCCGTGGGTGTGGCCACTCAATGTTAAATGAAAATGGTAATCATCATTAATAACCACATCTTCCCAATGCGAAGGATCATGACTCATTAAAATCTTGAAGTCATCTTTTGAAACACCCTGTTTCGCCTTTTCTAAATCCCCGGCTTTTTTAAATCCTCCTCGACCCCAATTCTCCACTCCTAAAAGTGCGATCTTCGCTCCATCCTTTTCCAAATATCGATGCGAATCCAACAACAAGTCAAAACCCATCTCTTTCTGAATGTTTTTTAGATCCTGTAAATTCTGCGCCTTCAAACCTTCAGAATCCCAACTCACATAATCTCCATAATCATGATTCCCCAGAACGGAATACACTCCATCCTTTGCTTTCAGTTTAGCAAACAAATCACTCCAGGGCAGCATCTCTTCAGCTTTATTGTTCACCATATCACCTGTAAACAATATCACATCACTCTGTTGTTCGTTGACTAGATCGATCCCGTAAGCTACTTTGCTCCTATTATCAAAACTACCGCTGTGTACATCTGAAATTTGGGTGATTTGATAGCCATCAAAAGCATCTGGAAGATCATCAAATTCCAATTGATATTTTAACACTTTGTAATTGTACTTACCCTTGTACATGCCCATCAACAAAGCCCCAAAAGGCAGGGCTGCCACTCCAAGGGCAATGATACTTAAAAAGCGTCTTCTTGAAGGAATACTGAACTCTTTTTGAGTGCTAAATACTTTTTGGTAAACCCCAACAAATAGCCTAAAAATATCTTCGCCAAATAGAAATATAATGGTGATTATCTGAAAAGATAACATAGCCAATAAAAATCCGAAAGCATAGCTTTTTGGTCTACTAAGAACTCTTCCTCCATCTGTGCCTGTAAACTGATATAGAAAATTTCCTATAACAAAAAGAGAAAGTAAGATAAAAAGGTAATGTACCCATGGGTATCTAGAGGCAGTTTTTATGGCTTGTAAAGAATAAAAACCTAAAACCAAATAGATAATAACGAAAATGACCCAACGAAGCATAGCTGTTTTTTTGTAAAGATATTTCTTTAGTTCAGGAACATAATTATTTGACGATTATTTAACGCTCCGCACAATTTGACGAATAGTCTCCATGTTTGTTACAGCTACTTGATTCTCTTTTAAATGAGCCTCAGAATTCATTGAGATTTTTTTGTTCACATTTATCATATTGCCAAAGGAAGTTCCAGAAAGATGAATGGCTTTTAGCTTCGCATTTTTAAATTTTGTTGCATTATCAATTTTTATTCCCCCACCTGCCATAATGGTGCATTGTTTTGAAATAGCATTGAGTTTTGAAAGTAAATCCAGTCCTCTTTCTGCCGAAGTTTCACCGCCTGAAGTCAAAACATAATCCACCCCAAGTTCTTCTAAATGTATAAAGGTCTCCTTAGGATTAGAAACCCAATCAAAAGCACGATGAAACGTAAATTTTAATGGTTTTGAGAGCTCAATCAACTGTTTAGTTATTTCAAGATCCAAACTAAAGTTTGAATGAAGCATACCAGAAACAATACCATCAACCCGCATTTCAACACAAAAAGCAATATCCTTTTTCATTACTTCAAATTCTTGTTCAGAATAAGTGAAATGCCCACTCCGTGGCCTAATCAAGACATGAATGGGGATATCCAGTTGCTCTTTTACCAATTGAATCAATCCATGCGATGGTGTAATCCCGCCCACTCCAAGTTCGGAACAAAGTTCAATTCTATCAGCCCCGGCCTCTTGTGCATTAAGAGCAGATTCCAAAGAATTGGCACAAACTTCTATAAGCATATTGCTATATTTATCAGGACTAAAATAAACATCCAAATCATGCAAAGACGTAAGTTTCTCAAAAAATCAAGCCTTACTACTGCCGGCTTATTGTCCGCCCCAATTCTCGCATCGTGCAAAACTGAGAATAAACCTGAAAATGTTCCAGTAACAATAGTAGTCAAAAAACCCGTTGCTATCTGTACATGGAACTTTATGAACGCAACAGCAAAAGCTTGGGAAGTTCTTGAAAAAGGGGGAAATGCATTGGATGCCGTTGAGCAAGGTGTTATGGTGGAAGAAGCAGATGTAACCAATGAAACCGTTGGTGTGGGTGGCAGACCAGATAGAGAAGGAAATGTAACGCTGGATGCCTGCATTATGGATAAAGACGGTAATTGTGGGTCTGTAGTTTATCTTCAAAACATAGCACACCCCATATCCGTGGCCCGTAAGGTTATGGAAGATACTCCACATATAATACTAGCTGGAAAAGGAGCAGAGCAATTTGCTTATGAAAAAGGATTTAAGAAAACAGATTTATTGACGGAAAGTACCAGAAAACAATACGAGGAATGGAAAAAGGAATCTAAATACGAGACCGTTATCAATATTGAAAATCATGATACCATTGGCATGCTTGCCATTGACTCAAATGGTGATATTGCCGGTGCTTGTACCACTAGTGGCATGGCCTATAAGATTGCGGGACGCGTAGGGGACTCCCCTATTATTGGTGCGGGACTTTATGTGGACAATGAAGTGGGCGGTGCTACCGCAACAGGAGTTGGTGAAGAAGTCATTAGAACCGTAGGCAGCTTTTTAATTGTAGAATTAATGCGCCAAGGCAAAAGCCCCCAAGAAGCTTGTGAAGAAGGTGTAAAGCGAATCATGAAAAAGAATGAGGGTCGTGAAGATTTCCAAATAGGCTTTTTGGCCATTAACAAACAAGGTGAAACTGGAGGTTACTGTGTGCACCCTGGGTTCACTTATAGAGAATATACCCAAGACGGTCACGAGAATCAGCCCGTGGAGAGTTTTTATAAAAAATAGCTTCACTTCATTATAAAAGACAAAAGACTTCTTGAATTTTTGCGCTAATTTCTAGACTCTTTTTTCTACTTTTAAAATCTGTCAACTTCTAACGTTAAACTGACAAATAAAAACATGTCCGAACAAAAAAGACTCTTTCTTCTTGATGCTTACGCCTTAATTTTTAGAGGTTATTATGCTTTGATCAAAAATCCAAGAATCAATTCCAAAGGAATGGATACTTCAGCCATTATGGGTTTTGTAAATTCTCTTTTTGATGTGATAAAACGAGAAAAGCCTGATCATTTAGCGGTTTGTTTTGATAAAGGAGGAAGTGTAGAGCGAACAGAACTTTTTGAAGACTACAAGGCCAATCGTGATGAAACGCCAGATGCCATTCGTATTGCAGTACCATTTATCCAAGATATTTTAAAGGCAATGCACATTCCCGTTGTAGAATTGGAAGGCTTTGAGGCAGATGATATTATTGGCACCTTGGCCAAACAAGCGGAAAAGGAAGATTACAAGGTTTTTATGGTAACCCCAGATAAAGATTTTGGACAATTGGTCTCCGAAAACATTTTCATGTATCGTCCGGCACGTATGGGCAATGGTATAGAAATTTGGGGAATTCCCGAGGTTCAAAAAAGATTTGGCGTAGAACGCCCAGAACAGGTAATCGACTATCTAGGCATGATGGGTGACGCCAGTGATAATATTCCTGGACTTCCAGGAGTAGGAGATAAAACTGCTAAAAAGTTTATAGCAGATTTTGGAGACATGGAGGGACTTTTGGCCAACACCGATAAGCTAAAAGGCAAAATGAAGGAGAAGGTGGAGGAAAATGCGGAACTGGGCAGGTTGTCCAGAAAACTGGCAGAAATCAATCTAAATTGCGAAGTTACTTTCAATGCTGAAGACTACAAAATGTCTGAACCTGATAGCCCCAAAGTCCAGCAGATTTTTGAAGAACTGGAATTTAGAAGATTAAAAGACCAGTTTATTAAAATTTTCTCTGAAGAAACTGTTGAGGCAAGCCCTACTTCGAATACTCCTAAAGCTACAGAACAGGCACAGGTAGCTGGTAGTGGTCAATTTAGTCTGTTTGGAGGAAACCCGGTAGATGCACCTGCCACTATAAAAGATGAGAGCAGCAGAAATACAGTGACCAACGTTGCACATCTTTATCAAGGCATAACTCCTGGGTTGGGAATGAAGCTTTTTGTAGATAAATTAATGAAACAGACATCGGTTTGTTTTGATACCGAAACCACCTCCATTAATCCATTAGAAGCTGAATTGGTAGGAATTGCTTTTAGTTGGGAGGCGAAAAAAGGCTTTTATGTACCCATTACTGAAGATAAAGAAGCAGCTCAAGAAATTTTGGAACAGCTTCGTCCTTTCTTTGAATCTGAGGCAATTGAAAAAATTGGCCAGAACTTGAAATACGATATCAAGGTGATGAAAAACTATGGTGTAGAAGTAAAGGGAAAACTGTTCGATACCATGTTGGCGCATTATCTGATAAATCCCGATATGCGACACAATATGGATGTGCTGGCCGAGACGTACCTCAACTATACTCCAGTTTCCATAACAGAACTTATTGGTAAAAAGGGGAAAAACCAATTGAGCATGCGGCAAGTTCCTTTAGAAAAACAGACAGAATATGCCTCAGAAGATGCTGATATTACATTACAATTGGCACATCATTTTAGACCAGAATTGGTAGAAGCCAAGACCCAAAAACTATTTGAAGAGATCGAAGTTCCCTTACTACGTGTTTTAGCCGATATGGAAACAGAAGGAATAAATCTAAACAAGGATTTCTTGAACTCCCTTTCTGAGGATTTAAACAACGATATCAAAAGTCTGGAAGCCAAAATTTATGAAGCCGCAGGTCAAGAATTTAATATAGCATCGCCAAAACAGTTAGGTGAAATTTTGTTTGACAAGCTAAAATTGGTAGACAAGCCGAAAAAGACCAAAACAGGGCAATATTCCACTGCAGAAGATGTACTTTCCTATTTAGCAAAAGATCATGAAATAATTCAAAATGTGTTGGATTACCGTGGACTCGCCAAGTTAAAAAGCACCTATGTTGATGCGCTACCTAATGAGGTACAACAACATAGTGGTAGGGTGCACACAGATTACATGCAGACTGTTGCAGCTACTGGTAGACTTAGTAGTAACAATCCTAACCTTCAAAACATTCCTATCCGTACAGAACGAGGCAGGCAAGTACGTAAAGCGTTTATTCCAAGAGATGAAAACTATACCCTCTTAGCAGCTGATTATTCACAAATAGAACTTAGAATTATTGCTGCCTTAAGTGAAGAGGATACCATGATAGAAGCTTTTAAAAATGGAGAAGACATTCATGCTTCTACTGCTTCTAGGGTGTTTAATGTACCTATTGAAGAAGTAACCCGTGAACAAAGGGGCAATGCTAAAACAGTAAACTTTGGAATCATTTATGGCGTTTCCGCTTTTGGGTTGAGCAATCAAACGGACTTAACACGTGCCGAATCCAAAGAACTGATAGAGACCTATTATAAAACCTATCCCAAACTACGAAATTACATGGGTGAGCAAGTAGATTTTGCGCGCGACAATGGATACGTACAAACCGTATTGGGTAGGCGTAGGTATTTAAAAGATATCAATGCTGGTAATGCCATAGTGCGAGGGGCTGCAGAGCGAAATGCAGTAAATGCGCCCATCCAAGGAAGTGCAGCGGACATCATTAAAATTGCCATGATCAATATCCATAAGAAATTAACTGAAGGTAACTACAAAACCAAAATGTTACTTCAGGTACATGATGAATTGGTCTTTGATGCGTACAAACCAGAATTAGAAGATGTAAAAAGTCTAATTAAAACTGAAATGGAAAATGCTTACATACTTTCAGTCCCATTGGATGTAGAAGTCGGGGTTGGCGATAATTGGTTAGAGGCACATTAATATTTTCACAGAGAATACAATCACAAACATGTCAAAATCAAAATATTTCATAGCGTTTCTGTTGATCAATTGGTTTAGCATAAACCTCATAACTTCACAGATAGATACCATCATGGTCTTCAGCGAATCCATGAGCAAAAATGTTCCCAATATTGTTATTACTCCTGATGGCTATGCAAATCAAAATGAGAAGTTCCCTGTTTTGTATTTATTGCATGGTGCTGGAGGAGATTATGCAGGTTGGGCATCTTATGTGCCAGAAGTAAAAGCATACGCAGATAAATTTAATATGATCATTGTATGCCCGGATGGAGGCAGTACAAGTTGGTATTTTGACAGCCCAATCGATTCTAAAATGAAATATGAGACTTATGTTTCTAAGGAATTAGTATCAGCCATCGATAAAAAATTCCCCACTATCCCTGAAAACAAAGGTCGAGCCATAACGGGGCTAAGCATGGGCGGGCATGGTGCACTGTATCTTGCTTTTAAACACCAAGATGTCTGGGGAGCTGCAGGCAGCATGAGCGGAGGAGTTGACATCAGGCCATTCCCAAATGGTTGGGACATATCCCAACGATTGGGAACATATGCTGAAAACAAACAAAACTGGGAGGACAATACCGTGATGAATATGGTTCATCTACTAAATGGAAATTTGGAAATTATAATTGATTGTGGTTATGACGATTTCTTTTTTGAGGTCAACAAAAGATTGCATGAAAAACTTGTCCTAAGAAATATACCCCATGATTATATTGAAAGACCTGGTGGGCACAATTATGAGTACTGGGCAAATTCTTTGAAGTATCAGCTGGTTTTCTTCGACGATTTTTTTAGAAGAAAATAATCTATAAGAACAGGTTAGAGACAAACTAAAACCTGAAAAGGCACCCATTGGGTGCCTTTTCTTATAATACTGTTCGTTTTTGTTTACCAGCCAAAAGCCAATTTAAATTTACTTTCCTTTTTAACTTTTTGTTGTTCTATTTCTGCTTCATGATTCCTAAGACGCGCGTCCCGCTCAAAATGCGCGAACATTTCCATTGAAAACGGTGAAGCTTGCCAAACATTTGGGTAATGCTTTAACTTTTTCATATTGAAATATTTTTCAATTAATACTAAGCAAAATTCAACCAATTAATATCGTTTTAAAACAGCATGTTTTTCCTATTTCTATGCTATCTTACCCCTACAATTACTTTCTGGAAATTAAAAACCCTAGTGTCTGATAAGAATCAGAAGTTTTCATAATTATCCCCAATCTTATCCAAAACCTTTAAAAAAGTTTCAAACTCATCATTGTCCAGGCCTTTTATAGCCTGTTTTCTTAAAACATGGGCATAGGGCTCAACTTTGGCGATAATATCTTGGCCTATTTGGGTTAATTCTAATTTAAATCGTTTTAAATCACCTTCAAAACGAGTCTTGGTAATCCAACCTTTTCGTTCAAGACCACCAATAACCCTAGAGGTAGTAGCTCTGTTTCTAAAATTGGACTTTACAATATCAGATTGAGATACATCTTCTCCTAACTGATAAATACGATAGAGGATTACCCATTGCTCAATAGTGAGTTCAACACCCAATTCCTTGAACTTTCTAAGATAGGCATCCTGCACTTTGCGTAATACTAAATCCAAATGCAATCCAATACCTGATATTTCGTCTATTTGATGAAGCATATATCACCTTCTTTGTCATTTCCCCACTCCATTCGAAATGATCGTTGTTTTTAACAATTATTTGACCTGAATAACACTAAAGTAATTTCAAAATTACTATTTTTGTTGCATCAACAACAATAATTTCAATTACATCTTAAAATATATTTGTTATGTCCACTTCCACTTTACCAAAATTGCATGATACGGCAAAAGATTTTATGCCTATAAATGGCACCGATTATTTAGAACTTTATGTAAGCAATTCAAAGCAGGCGGCGCACTTTTATAAGACTGCTTTTGGGTTTCAATCTTTAGCTTATGCAGGATTGGAAACTGGCTTAAAAGATAGGGAGAGTTATGTGGTCGTTCAAGACAAAATAAGACTTGTACTGACCTCTCCATTAAAAAGTGGTACGGACATTGGTCGCCATATTGATCAACATGGTGATGGTGTTAAAGTAGTGGCACTGTGGGTAGATGATGCCACTTATGCATACAACACGGCTATGGAGCGAGGTGCAAAATCCTACATGGAGCCTAAAGTAGAAGAAGATAAAACAGGAAAAATTGTTCGCTCTGGTATTTATACCTATGGCGAGACCGTACATATTTTTGTAGAAAGAAAAGATTATAACGGCACTTTTATGCCCGGGTTCAGAAAATGGGAAACTCCAGATTACAATCCATCTCCTGTTGGATTAAAGTTTGTAGATCACATGGTAGGCAATGTTGGATGGAATAGAATGAATGAATGGGTGAATTTCTATGAAAATGTTATGGGTTTCACACAAATATTATCTTTTGATGATAAAGACATTTCCACCGATTTCACCGCACTCATGAGCAAAGTTATGAGTAATGGGAATGGGCGCATAAAATTCCCAATCAATGAACCAGCCGAAGGCAAGAAAAAATCCCAGGTAGAAGAATACCTTGATTTCTATGAAGGTGAAGGTGTGCAACATATAGCAGTTGCTACCGATGATGTAATCGCTACAGTAAGACAACTTAAAAGTAGAGGTGTTGAGTTTCTAAAAGTACCTGACACTTATTATGATGCCGTCCTGGACCGTGTAGGTGAAATTGATGAAGATATTGCTCCTTTAAAAGAACTGGGTATTCTGGTTGATCGTGATGACGAAGGCTATTTATTGCAAATCTTTACCCGTCCTGTAGAGCCAAGACCAACCATGTTTTTTGAAATCATTCAAAGAAAAGGCGCACAATCATTTGGAAAAGGTAACTTTAAAGCACTGTTTGAAGCTATTGAGAGAGAACAGGAACTTAGAGGAACTTTGCACTAATTAAAACTTTCAGTTATGCCAATCTATCATAAACTCGGAAAGATTCCGCAGAAAAGACACACCCAATTTACTAAACCAGATGGGAGTCTGTATTATGAACAATTATTTGGCACAATCGGTTTTGACGGCATGTCTTCCCTCCTTTATCATGTGCACAGGCCTACTCAGGTTTCTGCAATTGGTAAAGCAGTTGATCTAAGTCCAAAAATTGCGATTGAAAAGAACATTGCCTCTCGTAAACTTATAGGTTTTGATGTTGCTCCCAAAGATGACTTTTTGGAGTCACGCGAACCCATGCTGGTCAATAGCGATGTGCATGTTGGGTTGGCAGCTCCCAAAAAATCAATGACCGAGTACTTTTACAAAAACTCGGATGCTGATGAGATGCTTTTTATTCATAAAGGAACTGGCACATTAAAAACTTTTTTGGGTAATATTCCTTTTGAGTATGGTGATTATCTAATTATTCCGCGAGGGATGATTTATCAAATTGAATTTGATACTGAAGACAATCGCATACTATTTGCAGAATCCTTTCATCCCATCTATACACCAAAACGGTATAGAAACTGGTTTGGGCAATTGTTAGAGCATTCCCCATTCTGCGAACGTGACTACAAATTGCCTCAAGATTTGCAAACACATGATGAGAAAGGCGAGTTTGTAATGAAAATCAAAAAACAAGGTATTTTGCATACACTTGTTTACGCTACGCACCCGTTTGACGTTGTGGGTTGGGATGGATATAATTTCCCTTACGGATTTTCCATTCATAATTTTGAGCCCATTACCGGTCGTGTCCACCAACCACCGCCAGTACATCAAACCTTTGAGACCAGTGCTTTTGTGATTTGCTCTTTTTGCCCAAGATTGTACGATTACCATCCAAAGGCAATTCCAGCTCCATATAACCACTCCAACATAGATTCTGATGAAGTATTATATTATGTGGATGGGGATTTTATGAGCAGAACAGGTATTGGCCCTGGTTACATCTCCTTGCATCCAGCAGGAATTCCACACGGGCCACACCCAGGAACATATGAGGCTAGTATAGGCAAAACCAAAACTGAAGAATTAGCCGTTATGATCGATACGTTCAAACCACTTCAGGTCACAGAAAATGCGTTTAAGATTGATGACGGTACGTATTACAAATCTTGGGTGGAATAAATAGATGGCCTTATGTCAGTTCGAGCGCAGTCGAGAACACATAAGGCATAAATAATTCTCGACTGCGCTCGAACTGACAATTCAATTTTAATTTTCATGATTATAAATATTCCAGAAAACTCCGATTTCTCAATCCATAACATTCCATTTGGGATTTTTTCAACAGCAGATAGAAGCCCTAGAGCTGGCGTTGCCATTGGAGAACATATTTTGGATTTAGCCGCTGTTGCAGAATTAGACGTTTTTGATTTTAATACTGCCGTACTTGAAAAAGATACGCTCAATGATTTTATCTCCTTAGGAAAAACAATTACCAAAAGGGTTAGAACAAATATTCAGCATTGGTTACAACAGGAAGATTCAGCTTTGGCAGACAAACCAGAACTTTTTGTTATGCAATCTGAAGCAAGCATGCACATGCCCGTATCCATTGGGGACTATACAGATTTTTATTCCAGTATAGAACACGCCACCAATGTAGGGACCATGTTCCGCGACCCAAAAAATGCACTGATGCCCAATTGGAAACATATTCCGGTGGGCTATCACGGTAGGGCCTCATCTATCATTGTAAGTGGAGAGTCCATCCATAGGCCAAAGGGACAGGTTTTACCAAAAGATGCTACAACTCCTGTCTTTCAAGCTTCAGCACGTTTGGATTTTGAATTGGAAATGGGATTTATCACTGGAAAAAGCACAGCTGTAGGGGAATCTATTTCAATCCAAGATGCTGAGGACTACATTTTTGGAATGGTATTGCTAAATGATTGGTCTGCACGTGACATTCAAAAATGGGAGTATGTTCCATTAGGCCCTTTTTTGGCGAAGAATTTTGCCTCGCATATTTCACCCTGGATAGTGACCTTGGAAGCTTTGGAGCCTTTTAGAGTGTCAGGGCCAGATCAAGAACCAAAAGTGCTTCCTTATTTAGAATATGAGGGAATTAAAAACTACGATATTAAGCTCGAAGTTGGCATCGCTCCCGATGGCAGTGAAGAGGAAACCGTTTGCCATTCCAATTTTAAATATATGTATTGGAACATGGCACAGCAATTGGCTCACCATACAGTAAATGGCTGTAATATTAATGTTGGGGATCTTTATGGTTCAGGCACCATTTCTGGAAAGGATGAAAATTCTTATGGCTCTATGTTAGAACTAGCCTGGATGGGCACTAAACCCATCAAAATGAAAGACGGGTCAGAACGAAAGTTTATAAATGATGGCGATACCGTAATTATGAGAGGGTCTGCCGAAAAAGATGGTATTAAGGTTGGTTTTGGAGAAGTTTCCGCAAAGGTGCTTCCAGCAAAATAGATCATTATCTTAGCGCAAACTAAAGAAACAGAAATGTCCACCATAAAAACTATAGACCCAACTTCTATTCCTCAACCAGAGCTGCATGCTTATTTACTTTCGGCAGTCGCTCCCAGGCCCATTTGCTTTGCAAGTACAATTGACAAAGCGGGAAATGTGAATTTAAGTCCTTTTAGTTTTTTTAATGTATTTAGTTCCAACCCTCCAATAATGATATTCTCTCCATCAAGAAGCGGAAGGGACAATTCTTTAAAACATTCCCATCAGAATATAAAAGAAGTGCCAGAGGTGGTCATCAACATTGTAGACTATCCTATAGTGGAACAAATGTCATTGTCCAGCACAGCTTATGAAAAGGGTGTGAATGAATTCATTAAATCTGGATTAACTCAAGTTCCCAGTGAAAAAGTAGGACCTCCCCGTGTTGCGGAGGCTCCAGTTTCTTTTGAGTGTACTGTTGAACAAGTTATTGAACTTGCAGACACCCCTGGAGCAGGGAACTTAATCTTGGCAAGGGTAGAGCTCATCCATATCAATGAAAAATACATGGATGAACAAGGAAAGTTGGATCCTTTAAAACTGGATTTAGTTGGAAGAATGGGAGGAAGCTGGTATACAAGAGCTAGTGGGAATTCTCTATTTGAAATTCCAAAGCCCATCCGCAATAAGGGTATTGGAGTAGATAAACTTCCTGAAAGTATTCAAAACAGTACTATTCTTACCGGTAACAATCTGGGCAGATTGGGGAATTTGGAAAAACTCCCAACTACAGATGAAATAGAACGTATTGGTTTGGATGACGAGATTCAAATGCTATCTAAAAAATTGGATGGAAATACAGAAAAATTAAAAAAAGAATTGCACTGGTTATCTCAACAAATGCTGAAAGACAACGATACAGAAAAAGCATTGGCTGTACTAATGTATGCTGAAAAATTAGATTAATGAGCAACGGAATAGAATCTATTTTCAAACCCTATTTAGAGCCGAAAGAGGCATATAAGGGCGGTAAAAACATACCTGTCTCAGACAAGAAAATATATAAACTCTCCTCAAACGAAAATCCGCTGGGAGCCTCTCCCAAAGCCATTGCAGCTCTGAAAAAGGCCGCTGAAAATGTGAATCTGTATCCCGATCAAACGGATATTCGTTTAAGAGAAGCCTTGGTAAACGATTTTGACAATCAATTGACTGTAGACCAATTTATTTGCGGCAACAGTGGTTCAGAAATCATTGATATGCTGCTTAGAGCATTTATTACTGAAGGTGATGAAGTAATTTATTCTAATCCATGTTTTTTGCCTTACTCGGTATTTTCAAGATGGTATGGAGCCAAACCAGTTGATATCCCCCTATTAAAACCAAATTACGATTTGGATGTGGGAGGGATTTTAAATGCAATCACGGATAAAACGAAAGTCGTCTTTTTAACCAGTCCCAACAACCCAACCGGCAGCTACATTCCAAAGGCAATACTAGATGATTTTCTTAACCGAATTCCTAAAAACATCATCATAGTTTTTGATGAAGTGTATCGACATTTTGCAGATACTGAAGACTATGTGACTGCATTGCCATATGTAAAATCTGGAAATAATGTAATTGCCATTAATAGTTTTTCAAAAACCTATGGATTGGCAGGACAACGTATTGGGTATTGTTACACTACAGCTGTTATTGCAAATTACATTAGGCAAATTCACAAGCCTTTTTTACTCCCAATCACCTCAATAGAGGCAGCCATTGGCGCATTAAACGATGTTTTATTTGTTGAAAACACTGTAAAAACCGTTCATGATGGAAAGGCATATTTAACCCGTGAATTTGATGAAATCGGAATTACGTATTGGCCCACTCAAGGGAACTTCTTTATCGTTGACCCACCTATTCCTGAATTTGATTTTGCCGACAGACTAATGGAAAAAGGTGTCATGGTAAGGCCTGTCTCGCAGTTTGGGGCACCTGGAAAGGTTAGAATCACCATTGGCGACCAAGAATCAAATGAAGCATTGATAAACGCCTTGAAAAAATAAACCCCATTAAATAGTACAACAGAACTAAAGCTCTCTAAAGCACAAATCTATAAGTTGCCTTTAATAAAAAGATGTTTTGAGGTTTTTGCCCAAAAATATTATCCCCTAAACTAGATAGTAATCCCGCTGATGGATCACCATCTTGGGATACATCTTGAGACCATACCAGAAAAATTTCCGATCCCGGAATATACTCCCACCGTATTACCAAATTGGAACGAAATTGGACAAAGGAAAAATCTGGATTATCAAAACTAAAATCTTCAACTCCGTTTAAATCCTCATCTACGGAATACATATCGTCTGCCAAAGAAAGTTGATCAAGGTTATAACCAGTAAATCGATTTTCAAATAGTTTTGCCGATGCATCTGTAACATGTTTAAAATTGGAATATCGACCTCTTGATATAAAGGGTTGTCCCCAATATTGAATGGTTAGATTCGGATTGATAGTGTAGTTTAACCGAAATGACATACTTAAGGTTCGTTGATTAATTTCGCCATTAAGGTATCTTGGCGAACCGTTTACATCATCAAAATTATCAATGAATTGCAACCTATCATTATTGATTCTTACGGAGGGAAATGCAGAAATACGTATTGCGTTTATGGGTTGATAGGTAACTCCAGCTTCAACAAAATAAGACCTATATGAATTGTCCACTGCCTTTTCTCCCCTATGAAATACATTAAAACGAACCTTTTTACGACTATCCGTTCTAATACTGTTCCAGAAGCTAATTTCTGGTGACTGTCTCAATCTTGGACCTCCCCTTAGCGCAAAATTGGAATATTGAATAGGCGCATAGTTAAATCCAAAGTTAGAAAACCAGTTGTTTTCCCAGTTTTGCCAGCTATTCGTGTTAAAACGCAAACTGTTATGGTTACCGTTAAAATCCCAGGCACTCCAGTGATTATAGTTTATTCCCACTCTTCTAAACGTGCTATCCGGCTTTAATGTTTGATAGCCAATCCAAGTATAATGTCTGATATCATCAGCTTGCCGTTGAAAACCCAAATCGTTTAATTCCAGTTCCGGAGACCGCCATGTACCTCCAGTTTCAAACTTCCAATGACCATTTCCAATCTTACCAATTTGAACATTACCTCCACTCCCAGTCAACGACGTTCTAGTAGAATCTAATGCAACGTGGTTAGCGTCCACACGTTGAAATAGATGGGTAATAGACTCTTGCGTATTTTTTATAGCCTCCTCACTACCATTAACACGGCTTAAAATGACATTACCTTCCACATACCAATCCCTGTTATTCCATTGATGTTTAAAATCAACACCTCCTGTGTAAGCGGATTTATGTAAAAAATTAAGCTCTTCCGTTAAATTATCTCTATTTGCAGCGGTAAAAATTACTCCCAAATAGGAGTTTCTGTCATTAAAGTCTTTCTGAGCTCTACCAACAAAATAATTGGTTAAGGGTTCCACCATTTCTCGTCGGCGGCCCCCATTCTCACCACTAATAGTTGCATATCTTTTTGAAGTCACGCTTTCCAGCACACCTAAAGCCCAGCCATTTTTTGTTTTGCCACTAAACTTTGCTGCGCCAATTATTGGGGTATTATCTGGCTGATTTACAAATTCGTTATCTTCCGTATCCGGCGAACCTTGGGGACTGCGGCCTATTCGCCTAGAATAGAAAACATTGTCAAAACCAAAAGTGTTACCTGCCTCAGATTCTGAAACACTGAAATCAAAAATATTCTTGTTCTCCACAAAAAAAGGTCGTTGTTCCCTAAAGAAAATCTGAAAGCCATCTAAAGCTATTGCTGATGGATCAGCTTCAACTTGTCCAAAATCAGGGTTAACCGTTAAATCCAACGTCAAATCATTGGTGACCCCAATTTTAGCATCAAGACCTACGGTAATATCGTTTTCGCTGCCATCTCTAAAAGGGTTTCCTTCTTCTGCTTCATAGGTTTCACCACTGGTAACCGTATAAGGTTGAATCTCCAATTGTTTTTGAGGCTCTATGTTTTTAAGACCATGAAGCTCTCCAAATTCACTTACCCACCCTGGCGTATCTATTGGTTTTCGTTGCCAAAGTGAGCGCTCTTCAGCTCTAAAAAATCTTCTGGTAGATTGTAATCCCCAAACTTGATTCTCCTCACTTCCAAACTTTAGTTGACTTAAAGGAATCCTTAGTTCTGCTGTCCAGCCCTCTTCGTCTACATTTGTTTTGGTATACCAAATTGGGTTCCAGCTACCATCCCAATCATTTCCGTTGTTAGAAACAAATTCATCACCTTTAACCCCAGCTACTGTGGCGGTAAAAGAGAACGCAGTTCGTTTATCATGATAACTATCTATATTAAATTCTATCCAATCTCCTTCAAAACCATCTCTACGCGATAAGCGTTTCACGATTTTATCCGGTTCAGCATCATAACAACGCACCCCTATATATAGGTTCTTATTATCATATACAATTTTAAATTTGGTCTGATAACTAGGTGAGGTATTCTCATCTGGCTGAAACTCCACATACTCGCCAGCCCACTCCACAAGATTCCATGCTTCATCATTTAATAAACCATCTACAAGCGGGGGAGTTTCGTTTTCAATTGGTTTTGTAACATAAATTTTTTTTGGCACAACTTCAGTTGAGTCTTGGGCGTTTAGATAAACAGAAAAAATTAAGAGCGTGAAGAGAATGGTTGATTGTTTCACTTAATTCGTTTTTTGATTTGATTAGGTAACTTAAAGACCTAAGAAAAATGAAACAGTTACAGTACCGTTAAATTTTATGCCTTTTTTAACAGAAACTCACCTTGAAAATAGCCTCTTCCTTTTGACAAATATGGACCAACAGAAAAAGTAGAAAATATTCCCAATCAACCATTTGGAATTCAATCTAATAATCGTACATTTGCAGCCCGTTTATCGGGATAGGTGTTTAAATCAATAATATTCAAGAAGTGGATACATTAAGTTATAAGACTATTTCTGCCAATAAATCTACCGTTGACAAGCAATGGTTGTTAGTTGATGCTGAAGGAGAAACGTTAGGAAGGTTCGCGTCAAAAGTAGCCAAGTTACTTAGAGGGAAACATAAACCAAATTTTACTCCCCATGTTGATTGTGGTGATAATGTAATAGTTATCAATGCTGAGAAAATCACCATGACAGGAAACAAGTGGGAAGATAAAACGTATTCAAGGTATACTGGTTATCCAGGTGGACAGCGTTCCACTACTGCCCAAGAATTATTGGACAAGCACCCAGAGAGAATTATTGAAAAATCTATTAAGGGAATGCTTCCGAAAAACAAACTTGGTGCTGAGTTGTTCAGAAACCTAAAAGTATATGTCGGTGCAGAGCATGGACAAGAAGCACAAAAACCAAAAGCAATAAACTTAAACGACTACAAATAATGGAAGTGGTTCATAAGATTGGTAGAAGAAAAACAGCTGTAGCAAGAGTTTATGTTTCTGAAGGAAAAGGAAACATTACCATTAACAAAAAGGACTTAAAAGAGTACTTTACAACAGCTACATTACAATATAAGGTGAAGCAACCTTTTGCATTGACCAATACTGAAGACAGTTATGATGTAAAAGTAAATGTATTTGGAGGTGGTATCACTGGCCAAGCTGAAGCTATTCGTTTAGCACTAGCAAGGGTAATGTGCGAGATTGATGAAGAGAATAGAATTGTTCTTAAACCAGAAGGTTTGTTGACAAGAGATCCAAGAATGGTAGAGAGAAAGAAATTCGGTCAGAAGAAAGCCCGTAAGAAGTTCCAGTTCTCTAAACGTTAATATTACAGGTACGTTTGTACCTATTATATAAAGTTCATTGAAAACCCTGAAATTGTTTCAGGGTTAATATTTTAACCAAGTTGTCGTTGTTCCAAAGAGCAAAAAACCGACTTTTTGGAATTTAGTTTAGCATCTAAATGAGTAGGGCGAACATATTTTGTGACCACCAATTCATTGCTAATACAACGGAACGTAAACTAATTTACAAGAAATGGCAAGTAAAATTGAAGTCAAAGACTTACTAGAAGCAGGTGTGCATTTTGGACACCTAACAAGAAAGTGGAATCCGAACATGTCTCCTTACATCTACATGGAGCGTAACGGAATTCACGTTATCAATCTCTACAAAACTGTAGCAAAACTTGATGAGGCCAACGAGGCTCTTAAAAAGATTGCTGCATCAGGAAGAAAAATTCTTTTTGTAGCTACAAAGAAACAAGCTAAGGACATTGTTGCGGATAAAGTATCCAATGTAAACATGCCCTACATTACTGAAAGGTGGCCAGGTGGTATGTTGACCAACTTTGTTACCATTCGTAAAGCTGTTAAGAAAATGGCGGCCATTGACAGAATGAAAAAGGATGGCACGTTCAAAACACTTTCCAAAAAAGAAAGACTACAGGTTGACCGTTTAAGAGCCAAATTAGAGAAGAACTTAGGTTCTATTTCTGATATGACCAGACTTCCTGGCGCTATTTTTATAGTTGACACCATGCGTGAGCACATTGCTGTAAAAGAAGCTCAAAAACTGAATATCCCAATTTTTGCAATAGTGGATACTAACTCTGACCCAAGACCAATAGACTATGTGATTCCTGCAAATGATGACGCTGGAAAGTCTATTGAAGTGATTATGACAGAGGTGACCAATGCAGTAGCAGAAGGTCTATCTGAACGCAAAAATGACAAACAAGACGAAGCCAAAGATGCTCCAGTAGCAGAAGGTAAAGCTTCAGCAAAAGCAAAAGAACCTGCTGTTGCCAAAGAAGAAGCTGAACCTGTTGCAGAAAAAACAGAAAAGGCAAAAGAGCCAGTTGTAGAAAAAGTAGCTGAACCTGTTGTAGAAAAAGTAGAAGAAGTTGTTGAGGAGGTTAAGGAAGAACCTAAAGCTGAGGAGAAAAAGCCAAAGAAAGCTGCAAAGTCTAAAGCTGATGATTTGACTAAGGTTGAAGGTATTGGTCCTAAAGCCGCAGAGGCTTTGACCAATAGTGGTATTGCCACTTTTGGTGATCTTGCAAAAGCAGATCCAGAAAAGATAAAAGAAACCTTGACGGAGGCCAGCTCAAGAATGGCACATTTAGACCCAACATCTTGGCCAAAGCAAGCTCAAATGGCTGCTGATGGCAAATGGGATGAATTAAAAGAATGGCAAGACAACGCCAAAGGCGGTGTTGAATAACCCAATAATTAATTTAACGTTATCCTAAAACAAAACACTCACGCAGTGTTTTACTTTACATAAATTTTTAAAAAGAGAAAAAATGGCAAAGATTACCGCCGCAGAAGTAAATAAATTAAGAAAAGCTACTGGAGCCGGAATGATGGATTGTAAAAATGCATTAGTTGAAGCTGAAGGTGACTTTGATAAAGCAATTGAAATTCTTCGTAAAAAAGGACAAAAGATAGCTGCCAAAAGAGCAGATAGAGATTCTTCTGAAGGTGCAGCAATAGCAAAAGTAAACGCTGATAAAACTGTTGGTGTTGCTATAGTATTAGGCTGCGAAACAGATTTTGTTGGAAAGAACGAAAAATTTATTGCCTTAGCTAACGAGTTAGCAGAAAAAGCTCTAGACCATAACACAAAAGAAGAATTTTTAGCTTCTGATTTTGGAGGAATGACCGTAACCGATAAGTTAATAGAACAGACTGGTGTCATTGGCGAAAAACTAGATATTACAGCTTTTGAAAAATTGGAAGCTCCTTATGTTGGCAGTTATGTACACATTAACAAAATTGCTGCCCTAGTTGGTTTATCCACTACAGTGGACACTGCTGATGTACTTGCAAAAGATGTTTCCATGCAAGTTGCTTCTATGGGTGCCACAACTTTGTCATATAAAGATTTTGACGCTGAATTTGTTACTGCTGAAACAGAGGCAAGAATTGCTGTAATTGAAAAAGACAATATAGAACTTGGACGTTTAGGGAAAACACTCAAAAACGTTCCGCAATACATCTCAATGGCTCAACTGACTGATGAAGTTATGGCTAAAGCCGAAGAAGATGCTAAGGCACAATTAAAGGCCGAAGGAAAACCAGAACAGATTTGGGACAAAATTCTTCCAGGTAAAATGGAAAGATTTATTTCTGACAACACTACACTTGATCAAGAACAATGTCTTTTAGATCAGAACTTTATCAAAGATGAGAAAATCAATGTTGCAAAATACGTTGAGTCTCACGGAGATGTTTCAGTAACAGGTTTTAAACGTGCTACTGTAGGATAACATACAATATCTTAATTTAAAAAGCCCATTTCTTAAAAGAAATGGGCTTTTTGTTTATATCACTATGATGTCTTTATTATTTTGACTTTATCAAAATGTCACCATTAAAAGTCTTAAACAGCATCTCTGGGCCACCACCATTGATCTTGCCCCTCACCCACTGCTCTATCTTAACCTTATAAGTCCCTGAAGAATTATTTTTATTCACCTCAGGTTTATTTGCTGCAATTTGCATATCAAAATCAGTGAAAATTTCACCCATATCAGATTTCGCTTTTACATCAGCTTTAAGAGAACTGGGGAAAGTAATATCCACGTCTCCATTCAAACTACTAAAGGCCATATTAGCATCTTTTGTAATACTATCAAAGTAAACCTTAATATCTCCATTCACCGTATCTGTAGAAGCTGAACCACTTACTGATTCCAATGTTATTTCTCCATTGACATTACTTATCTCCATTTCTCCATTAACCCCTTTTACCGAAATATCTCCATCATTGATAGTAGAAAGCTTAAGGGAAAAATTCTTAGGAACCTTTACTTCTAAATTGGTCACTTTGTTCCATTGCTCATTAATTACTTGAACAACATTGTTCTTTTCTTCTGCGCTTATGGCCAAAGAAGATCCTTCGATACGCTTCATGCCATCATGCTTGTTTTTTTCTTTATAATGTCCTTTTTCGCTTCCAAAAGAAGCTTTTATCACCACCTCATTACCTTCATAAGCTTCAACATGGATTGAACCGGATATTTGATCTATAACCAACTTTCCTGGACTACTTGGGTTACTTAAAGGAACCGAAAACAAATCGATGCTCTTTTCTTGGGCAACTATACTGTACGCCATAAACATTGCTATCAATACCGTAATTAATCTTACATTTTTCATGACTCTATATTTTTTTGATGAATACATTTCCGTTTAGTGTTTCAAATTCAAAATCCACCTGGCCATCTCCAATCTGAACTATTGGTTTGGCTTCGTATTTATATTTTGCCCTATTTTTATTATCAGCTTCTTTGTCAGCTTTCATAAATTGTTTGTTGATGTCAAAATCAGTGTACATTTCGCCATTCATACTTTTAAATGAAATATTGGCTGAAAGTGCTTTTTGGTATGAAATATTGATATCACCATTTAATGAGTAGTACCTAGATGGGCTTTTAGGGTTGTTGGCATATGAAATATTTACACCTCCGTTAATACAGTCCACCTTCGTTTTACCTGTGATATTGGTCAAAGTGATTCCTCCATTAATGTTTTCAGCAATTACCATTTCACCCTTGGTATTTTTCACTAAAACCTCTCCATTATTTACAGTACTGACATCAATGTTGATTGAATTGGGAACCTTAAGATTAAAGTTTAAATTATGCTCATATTGAGGTTCTTCATAGTTATTGCACCAATTATACCTAAGGTTATCCTTGTCAAATTGAATATATGGTGCATCTGGATGCAATACCACCCTATTTGCCTCTTGAATAATTTTGAGCTCAAGCTCTTGTTTCCCCAACTCTAAACCTGCAGCATTATCAGCAGTTATTGTTCTTTGTACTTCTAAAATAATTTGACCCCCATTATATCCTTCAACTGATATTGAGCCAAAGACATTCTTAATAATCAAGGTATTTTCTGAATTATTAGAAAAAGGAATTTCTTTTTTGATTTGCTCCGTAAACTTTTCTTGTTGTGCTTTTGCGCATTGTATACCAACCAATAAAGGTAGGCAGACCATAAAAATTAATTGTTTCATCTTTTCTAAATTTGACTGTTCGTGATTTGATTTATCCCAAAATAGGATAGATTGATAAATAAACTAGATTATTGATTCTATAGAATTCTCTATTTTTTTCTGCACCGTGGTGTCCAATTGCTTTTCCTTTAATAATTGTTTAAAAGGTTCAATCGAAGCTTTTTCTTGTAATGCAACCATCAGATTTGCCAATGTTATCTGTAAAATCGGGGACTCTTGATTTGGAATGGACTTCACCAACCCTTGTCTAACCAAAGGTTTATCCACATAATTTGTCAAAGATTCAATGGCCGCTAATCTTACGTTTACATTAGAGTCATTATTAAGGGTTTGCAACAATGCCTTAATTACCATTTCATCAACATCTTCAAACTTATTTGCCTCACTTACACCCTGTAACCTTTGGTTTGCCGATGGTTGTTCCAGTAAGGTCAATACCAATTTTTGTCTAACATCTTCGGTTTCTTGATTGGATACAATGTTCTGGGTTGAGTTAGTATTGTCCGATGAGTTCATATAGTACCCTACTCCCAATCCTATTCCCAATAATAAAATACCGTAGGCCAATTGAGGTTTAAAAACCATCATCAACCCTTCCATAAGGGTTTCCCAACCATTTTTCTTATTCGTTTTTTCAACCTCGCCAGAAAGCATCTCAAAGAAGGCTTCATCCATTTTTGAGGAAGGTTCTGGAGTATCCAGTACATTTATCATTTTCCATGTACTTGCCAATTCATCAAACTGATCTGTATATTCTGGGTTCTCATCAAGAAACTTCATGAAATCTCTTTTCTCATCTTCAGACATTGCTCCAGACATATAATCTATCGACCGCGTTTCAAAGTTTTCCTTGTTCATATTTTATGCAATTTCCAATTGTGAAAAAATTGTTCTTAACTCTTTAAGCGCCCTGTGCACCCTTACTTTTGCTGCATTCTCTGTACATCCTACGATCTGCGCTATTTCACTAAACTTCAATTCTCTGTATTTGCTCAGAATCAGTAATTCTCTTTTTTCTTCTGGCAGCTTGGCCAAGGCTTGTTTTAGCAAAACAGTGTTTCCCTTCTTTTCAATTTCCTCATTAATATGATCTTCCGTCCCTGCCTTTACATCTTCCGGAGAAACACCAGTTGATATATTCTCTTTTGAAGCTTTTTTATGATAATCGTAATTTACATTTCTTGCCATTCTAAACATCCAAGCGGTAAATGCCCCCTCTCCTATATATGATCCTCTATATTTTAGAATTCTTACAAATACGTTTTGTACCAAATCCTCGCTCACCGAAGGATTGTTGCCCAAATTATAAAAGAAACCGAACAACCTTTTCTTATGTCGCTCATACAGTAACCCCAATTTATCCAGGTCCCCATTTTTTACTTTGAGCATTAGGGCGTTATCAGTTAGGTCTTGCAATTTGGTGTCGTTTTTTGTGGCTTGTTGAAGGATATACTTTAGTTTTTTGAAAAGGTTACAAAATGTATAACTTTTTTGTTCATTTTATTCTTGAATCATTGCTTTTTCAAGTAATTCACCATAAATAATTTTGATTATTTTTGTCCGGACTTCAACACATCCTAAATGCAATACAAAAGAATTCTTTTAAAACTTAGCGGCGAAGCCTTAATGGGCGAACAACAATACGGTATTGATCCGCAGCGCCTATCTGAATACGCTGAAGATATTAAAGCTGTAATCGCAAAGGGAATTGAAGTAGCCATAGTTATCGGGGGAGGCAACATTTTTAGAGGACTTTCCGGTGCCGGTCAAGGAATGGATCGTGTACAAGGTGATCATATGGGCATGCTGGCAACCGTCATCAATGGCCTGGCCCTGCAAAGTGCCTTGGAACTTCAAGGAGTAGAAACTAGACTTCAATCAGCCATTAAGATCAATGAAGTTGCTGAGCCTTTTATTAGAAGAAGGGCTATCCGCCATTTAGAAAAAGGAAGAGTTGTTATTTTCGGTGGAGGAACAGGAAACCCATATTTTACCACAGATTCAGCAGCAGTTTTAAGAGCAATTGAAATAAAGGCTGATGTTATCTTAAAAGGAACGCGAGTAGATGGCATCTATACATCTGACCCCGAGAAGGATAAAAATGCTACCAAATTTGATAGCATATCTTTTACCGATGTCCTTTCTAAAGGTCTAAAAGTCATGGATACAACAGCTTTTACACTAAGCCAAGAAAACGAACTTCCTATTGTGGTCTTTGACATGAACACAAGAGGCAACCTTATGAAAATAGTTTCTGGAGAAAATATTGGAACCGTAGTGAATGTTTAAATTGGCATACGCTTTGATGCCGATCATTAAAATTTTAAAATTATGAACGAAGAAGTAACATTTGTAATTGATAGTGCTAAAGAAAGCATGGATGGCAGCATTTCCCATTTAGAAAAAGCTTTGGTTAAGATTCGTGCAGGCAAGGCAAGTCCTGTAATGTTATCCACTGTTATGATAGAATATTACGGCTCAGTAACTCCACTTTCACAAGTTTCAAATATTAATACCCCAGATGCAAGGACCATTTCTGTTCAACCATGGGAAAAAAGTATTCTTCAAGATATAGAGACAGCCATTACAAATTCAAACTTGGGCTTTAACCCTATGAACAATGGCGAAATGATTATTATTAATGTTCCTCCCTTAACAGAAGAGCGCAGAATACAGTTGGTAAAACAAGCCAAGGCAGAAGCTGAAGATGCAAAAGTTAGTATTAGAAGTGCAAGGCAAGAAGCTAACAAGGAAATCAAGGTTCTAGATATATCTGAAGACTTACAGAAGAATGCTGAAGTTGATATACAGGAACTTACAGATGCTTATAGCAAAAAAGTTGATGACATCCTTGCTGTAAAGGAAACGGAAATTATGAAAGTATAAATCTCTATAGATTATCAATTTGCTTTCCTTAGGAACACAGCCGATCATTTTCTACCTTTGCGCCGAATAAAACCCATATGGTAGCTAAGCTCACTAAAGGATTTTGGCCAAAGGTCGCAAGAATTATACTTCGTAACAGAATCCTTATTCTACTTGGGGTCGCTGCTTTTACGGTTTTTTTAGGGATGCAATGGAAAAACATGCAGTTTTCCAATACAGAAGCAAATATTCTCCCTGATGATCATCCTGCTACCGTTCAATACAACGCTTTTAAAAAAATATTTGGAGAAGAAGGAAATGCCATAGTTCTTGCAATTAGGGATTCATCGCTTTTTACACCAAGTAAGTTTAATCGATGGAACAAACTCAGCAAACAACTTGAGGCATTTCCAGAGATTGATTTTGTAGTATCTACCGAAAATCTTAAGGTTTTAATCAAAGATGATGAAAAGCAAGAATTTGTTATGGAGCCATTTATCAAGGATGCTCCAAAGACTAAAGATGAAGTAGACCAACTTAAAGACCATCTTTTTAAAGAGCTCCCCTTTTATGATAATTTAATTTATAATCCAGAAAGCGGAACTATACAAACCATTGCCTACTTGGACAAGGACATTATGAATACCGCTGTGCGGAACGAATTCATACTGAATGATCTTGCGGACCTTGTAAAAAACTTTGAAGAAGAGACCAATCTCGATGTACGGGTATCTGGCATGCCCTATATACGTACATGGAACACAAAGTCCATTGTAGATGAAATTGGAATTTTTATTGGCGCCGCCTTGCTGGTCACCTCCATTATTTTCTTTTTCTTCTTTAGAAGTTTTAGGGCTACGTTAATATCAATGTTCGTTGTAATCATTGGGGTAATGTGGGCTTTTGGTATTTTGGGGCTTTTTAGGTATGAAATTACCATCCTCACCGCGCTAATTCCACCTTTGATTATTGTAATTGGAATTCCCAATTGCATCTTTTTGATCAATAAATATCAGCAAGAAGTCAAAAAACACGGAAACCAGGCGTTATCGCTGCAACGCGTTATTTCTAAAATTGGGAATGCAACGCTTATGACCAATATCACCACGGCTTCAGGCTTTGCTACCTTTATTATTTTAGATAGTGATTTGCTCAAAGAATTTGGTATTGTAGCCTCCCTCAACATTATTGGAATTTTTATTTTATCCTTGTTGATTATTCCGATTGCCTATAGTTTTATGCCGCTTCCTAAAACCAAACATTTAAAGCACCTGAACAAAAAATGGATTGACTTTTTTGTCGACTGGATGGAGCGAATGGTTAGACACCATAGAATAGGCGTTTATATTACTTCAATAATTGTTCTTATTTTAAGCATAATAGGTATTTATCAAATAGAGATTACAGGAAGTAGGATTGAAGATTTACCCAAAGACACACATTATTTTAAGGACATACGCTTCTTTGAAGAAGAGTTTGATGGAATAATGCCCATGGAAATTGTGGTGGACACCAAACGAAAAAATGGAGCCATTAAACCGGCTACCTTAAAAAGGATGGATCAATTGGGAACGGTCATTGAAGAGACCCCAGAATTATCAAAGTCCATTTCGTTGGTCAATTTGGTGAAGTACTCCAAGCAGGCCTTTTACAGCGGAATTCCAAAATATTACCAATTACCCACATCTCAAGAAAACACCTTCATTATGGATGTGGTCAGGAAATCATCTAATGATGGGAATCTTCTGGAAAGTTTTGTAGATAGTACAGGTCAAACCGCTCGGATAACCACTTTTATGCGTGATGTAAAAATAGATCGCATGGAAGAAATTGAGCAAGATATGTTACAATCCATATCCAAGTTTTTTCCAGAAGAACGGTATAATGTCTTTATGACCGGCAAGGCATTATTATTTTTAAAGGGCACCAAATATCTTGTAAAAAATCTTTTGCTTTCATTGGCCTTGGCCATAGGATTGATTTCCCTATTCATGGCTTATTTATTTCGTTCTTTTAGAATGATCATAATTTCTTTGGTCCCCAACCTTCTCCCATTAGTTATTACCGCGGGATTAATGGGTTATCTTGGAGTTCCTATAAAACCGTCCACTATTCTTGTGTTTAGTATTGCCTTTGGAATTTCCGTGGATGATACGATTCACTTTTTAGCCAAATACCGGCAAGAACTGGCTGCAAATCGTTGGCAAATAAAAAAATCCGTCTATGCGGCGCTAAGAGAAACTGGGGTAAGTATGTTCTATACTTCCATTGTACTCTTTTTTGGGTTCTCCGTTTTTATCATTTCCAGTTTTGGAGGAACCAAGGCTTTAGGAGGATTGGTATCGGCCACATTGCTTTTTGCCATGCTTGCCAATCTTATTTTACTTCCATCATTGTTGCTTTCATTAGAAAGAAGCATAGCTAACAAGGAAGTATTGAAAAAACCGCAGATAGATATCCTACCAAAAGACGAGATCAACCTCAAAGACAAATAGCACTTCTGGCCCCTATATAAATATGCCAATTCCATTGCTATCGTTTTTGATCAAAAACCTATCTTTACCGCTTAATTTACGATAGCCAGAAATGAATTCTCTTTCTATAAAAGAACTACTTAACAAGCAACCCATTGGAGATACTGTTGAAATAAATGGTTGGGTAAAAACATTTAGAAGTAACCGATTTATTGCCTTGAACGATGGCTCAACAATACACAATCTGCAATGCGTTGTCGATTTTGAAAACTTTGATGACAATTTGCTCAAACAAATTTCTACCGGTGCTGCTTTAAAAATTTCGGGCATCCTTGTGGAAAGTCAAGGAAGAGGACAAAGTGTTGAAATACAAGCAACAGATGTCTTTGTTCATGGTACGGCTGATCCAGAAACATATCCTATCCAACCTAAAAAGCATTCTTTAGAATTTTTAAGGGAAAAAGCACATCTTAGGGTACGCACAAATACATTTGCGGCAGTTATGCGTGTTCGTTCAACGTTAGCGTTCGCAATTCACAGCTATTTTCAGCAAAATGGATTTTATTATATGCATGCCCCTATTGTTACAGGTTCAGATGCAGAAGGCGCTGGAGAAATGTTTAAGGTAAGTATGTTGGATGCAAAGAATCCGCCTTTAGATGAAAATGGAGAAGTGGATTATTCTAAAGACTTCTTTGGAAAAGAGACCAATCTTACCGTTTCTGGGCAGTTGGAAGCAGAAACTTACGCAATGGGACTTGGCAAGGTATATACCTTTGGCCCTACGTTTAGAGCAGAAAATTCAAATACATCCAGACACTTAGCCGAGTTTTGGATGATAGAACCAGAAATGGCATTCCATGATTTGGACGCCAATATGGATTTATCCGAAGATTTTATCAAGTGGACGCTCCAATATGTTTTAGACAACTGTCAAGATGATCTAGAGTTTTTGGAAAAACGACTTTTAGACGAAGAAAAATCCAAACCACAAATTGAGCGATCTGAAATGGCGCTTATAGAAAAACTCAAATTTGTTGTAGAGAACAATTTCAAAAGAGTAACTTATACAGAAGCTATTGATATTTTAAAGAATAGCAAACCAAATAAAAAGAAAAAATTCCAGTTTCCAATTGATGAATGGGGAGCTGACCTACAAAGTGAGCACGAACGTTTCTTGGTTGAAAAACATTTTAAATGTCCTGTGATCCTTTTTGATTATCCAGCTAAAATCAAGGCATTTTATATGCGATTGAATGAAGATGAAAAAACTGTTCGAGCTATGGATGTCCTTTTTCCAGGTATTGGAGAAATTGTAGGAGGTTCTCAGCGTGAAGAACGTCTAGACGTTCTTCAACAAAAAATAAAAGAACTGAATATCGATGAGAAAGAACTTTGGTGGTATTTGGATCTAAGACGATTTGGCACCGCGGTTCACAGTGGATTTGGCCTTGGTTTTGAACGTTTGGTTCAGTTTGCAACTGGAATGGGTAATATTAGGGACGTTATCCCTTACCCCAGAACTCCGCAAAATGCAGAGTTTTAAATTGAATTCTTAAATTTATAAGAAGGAAGATCATTAATCCTTATGCTAAAACAACATCTACAGTTTAAGCTTTCCCAGAAACTGTCTCCGCAGCAGATACAGCTCATGAAGCTAATTCAGTTGCCGACACAGGCTTTTGAACAACGCTTGAAACAAGAACTTGAGGAAAATCCTGCTCTTGAAAGTGGAAAAGATGAAAGTGAAACCATGGATGACGGTTTTGAGGACACTTACGACGACTCTGATGATAGTGAGACCATTGCGGCAGAAGAAATCAATATTGATGATTATTTAAGTGATGATGAGATTCCTGACTATAGAACCCAGACAAGTAATTATAGCGCCGATGATGATGAAAAAAGCATCCCGTATGCCTCTGGGACTTCTTTTAACCAATACTTGATCAACCAACTTAATACGGTTTATCTGGATGATGAAGAATGGGCCATTGCCGAATTTTTGGTGGGCAGCGTAGATGAAAGTGGTTATATACGCAGACCACTTTCTGATATTATGGATGATCTTGCTTTTACTCAGAATATTTATGTTGAGGAAAACAAGATTGAAAGTGTACTTAAAATGGTTCAAGAATTGGACCCACCAGGAGTAGCTGCCAGATCACTTGGGGAATGTCTTATCATTCAATTAAGGCGCAAAGAAAAAACTCCGTCTGTTGAATTAGCCATTTCCATATTGGAAAAGTCTTTTGAGCAATTCACCAAAAAACATTATACCAAGTTAATTCAGAAACATCACATTAATGAAGAGCAGCTTAAAGATGCTATTTCAGAAATTGAAAAACTAAATCCCAAACCAGGAGGGTCTTATGCTGGCAATACAAGAATCATTGAACATATTGTTCCAGATTTCTCCATTAAAATAGTTGAAGGCGAACTGGAATTGACCTTAAATGGGAGAAATGCCCCTGAACTCCATGTTTCAAGGGATTATAATAATATGCTGGAGGGATATAAAAATTCTAAAGAAAAATCAAAATCCCAGAAAGACACGGTTCTCTTCATAAAACAAAAATTAGATTCGGCAAAGTGGTTCATAGATGCCATTAAACAGAGACAGCAGACTCTGTACATCACAATGAGCACCATCATGGACTATCAACAGGATTATTTTTTAAGTGGTGATGAGCGCAAGCTTCGCCCTATGATCCTGAAGGATATTGCTGATCAGATACATATGGACGTATCTACAGTGTCTAGGGTTGCCAATAGTAAGTATGTTGACACACCTTACGGAACAAAGTTGATAAAAGAGTACTTTTCTGAGTCCATGAAAAATGAACAGGGAGAAGACGTATCAACGAAAGAAATTAAAAAAATACTGGAAACTGTTATTGGAGAAGAGCAAAAGAAAAAACCTCTAACAGATGATAAGTTGGCAAAAATCCTTAAAGAACGTGGTTATCCAATAGCGAGGCGAACCGTTGCTAAATATAGAGAGCAATTGGGAATCCCTGTGGCCAGGCTAAGAAAGCAAATCTAATGCGCCATTTCCATAATATTGTCTCCTACATTTTCCATCCTTTGTTTATACCCATTGGAGGAACACTACTTTATTTTTTGGTGACACCAAAATATAGTTCGTTAGAGATTCAAAGCGGGAATATTCTACCCATTTTTATCCTTACCGTAATCATTCCAATAATTTTTTTTCTTATTCTTAAAAACCTGGGGGTAATCAGTTCCATTTTTTTGCCTACCGTAAAAGAGCGAAAATATCCTCTTTACATCAGTTGTATATTATTATTGATGGTTTTGTATAAGGTCATCCCAAACAACTACATACATGAGTTGTTCTATTTTTTTACAGGGCTTTTAACCGCTACGGGGGCGGCACTCATATTACTGTTCCTCAAGTTTAAAACAAGTATTCACCTTTTGGGAATGGGCAGTCTTTTAATGTTTATGATAGGCTTGAGTATTCACTTTGAAATAAACATTACTTTGGCCATAAGTGTATTTACCTTATTGACGGGACTAGTGGCCACATCAAGATTATACCTCAATGCACACAGTAAAAATGAGTTGTTGATTGGGTTTCTTATTGGAACGTGTTCACAACTAATAATTCTAAAGTACTGGTTATAGGATGTAGAAAATTATACCAATTCGCAATACGCGAATATCAATAGCTTCCCCATTTTCAAGTGCAGTTCCATCCTTTAACAACGGATTTAGACCATAATAGGCTTGAACATTCCAGGTGTTATAGCCAAAATTTAATTGTAATCCATATTGAAAGCTCTGAATGTCATCATTAGAAAAGCGCATTGTATTAGCATCGCTGACCATCCTGGAACTTCCAGAAAAAACATACCCTAATTTAGCTCCTGCATAGATTCTCCAAAATTTATACTCATCAGCTGTAGATGTACGCCACCTTAACTCCAATGGAATCTCAATAGCATGGGTTTCCAATTTGTTTCTTTCAAAATCTGAAGTGTTTGAAACACTATAAACTATAGCATTGTCAACTTTACTAGCCACAATATTACTATAATAAGAATTTGTGGCATAACCCAAACCAATTCCAATACCAAAATTCCTTCTTTGATTAAAAGGAATATCCTTAATAAATCCGGTTTGCAGATTATACGATAAACTTCTCTGGACTACATCAGATGGTTTTTCCAGTAGAAAATTATATCCAAAACCAATGTAAAATTGATCTTCAAGATATTTAGAGGACCCACTAGTTGTATTGTCCAAATCAGATTGTGCGCTTCCAAACATTGAAAACAAAGAGAAAGTAATACAACTAAAATATTTTGTTACCCTAACTAACATGAAATGTTGTCGTTTTTAAACAAAAAACGTCCCAAATTAATAATTTGGGACGTTTTCACTAAATCTAAGTTATTGCCTACTGCAAATTATTAAAAGCATTCCCTTCGTAAGTCGTATAGTTGACTTTTAAGGCATTTACTTCTCTTAATTGTTGTTTAATATCAGCGATAAGACCCATATTGGCCTCTTTATCAACCTTTAAAGCAGTAGTTAATACATTTTGTATTTCTTGAGGTTTCTTAGCACGCTCTGCAAGAATATAAGAACCTACTTCATCCACACTGGCATATTTATCATTCAATTGAATTTTTGGCTCTGTTCCAAAAACCTTTTGATATTCTCTTGTGGGCTTACCCACATAGATATAAATCACCCTGTCCTTCTTCTCCAATTTCTTAATTTCCGTTGCATTAGGAAGCGTATTTTCAACCATCAAAGAACTATCTTTCATCGTAGTAACCGTCATAAAAAAGAACAGTAACATAAACACGATGTCTGGCAATGAAGCAGTTGAAACCGCTGGCAAATCACCATCTTTCTTTTTTGCAAACTTTGACATATGTTTATACTTTAGTTAGTTGATGTTTCCGCTTCGGAAAGTTTCTGAGGAAACATTTCTTGAATGCGCTTTACTTTGTCCTTAAGATCATCACGTACAGCTTTGGATGTTTCTGGATTCAAATATTCTGCCTCCATACTCGTGAAATCATCACCATACAAACGCTGAGCCTCACGGTTACGCAAGTCATTATATGCGCCAACCAACTCATTTTGCACAGTTATATAGGTAGCATACTTGGTTTCCCTATCGTTCTTTAGAGAAATAATTGCTTTTTCCGGATTATCCGATGAAGCTAAATCCTTTCTACCTTTACAATAGTTACATGATCCGTCACCGCCATTTTCTAAAAAAGCAACAGCAGCAGCTCTAAGATCTTTTAAATCCATCAAATCATCTTCTACCAATAACTGACCATTTCTATTGATGTTAACAGTAAAAATGTTCTTCTGCTTAATAACCACATCAATATCTTCTGGCGGATCCATTGGAGGCAACATACGATCTAATCCTGCATCTGTCTCAATGGTTGTAGTAACCAGGAAAAAGATAAGTAATAAGAAAGCTATGTCTGCCATAGAACCGGCATTCACTTCTGGTGCTCCTTTTCTTCTAGGCATAATTATATATTTTTACTTAACAAACATTTTTTTCAATCCTGGAAGCACCATAAGTGCAACAGCAATAACAGTAAGGATAAAAAATACGTTTAATCCCATACCTATATTCTTAACTGTACCTTCCGTAGCTCCTAGATTGGACATAGATTCTGCAACTTCTTTAGCTTCTTCACCAGAAGAAAGTCCGTAAGAAATGGCAACAACAATTGCCAATCCACCAATACCAAATAATGCCTTTTTAAGACTACCTGGTGTGGCCAACAATTTTTGAAGTCCAAAAAACACTGTTGCAACCACTGCGATGGCCAACAGAATATACATGATAATGAACATGAAGTTCATCGCGCCACTATTTATTGCATCTGGATCATCTGCAGATGGCATAAAGAACCACAATGCTGCAGCTATCAACCCAATGGCAATAAGCGCTATTTTTATTAATTTATTCATGACTCTCGATAGTTTTAAATTTCGTAATTACTTTTTGTGTGCTGCCAACATATCTATTAAAGATATAGAGGAGTCTTCCATGTCATTTACGATACTATCGATTTTTGCAATAATATAGTTATAGAAAATTTGAAGAATAATCGCAGTGATCAAACCAAATACCGTTGTCAATAACGCTACCTGAATATCACCTGCAATCAAAGATGCACTCAAGTTACCTACTGCAGCAATTTTCTGGAAGGCCGCAATCATACCGATTACCGTACCCATAAACCCAAGCATAGGTGCAATAGCGATAAATAAAGACAACCAAGAAACGTTTTTCTCTAATTGACCCATTTGAACTCCACCGTAAGCAACAACAGCTTTTTCTGCAGATTCCAATCCTTCTCCAGCTCTATCCAATCCTTGGTAGAAAATAGAAGCAACAGGACCTTTTGTGTTTCTGCATATTTCTTTTGCAGCTTCTATACCGCCAGAAGCCAATGCATCTTCCACTTGTTGCTTGAGCTTAGCCGTATTGGTACTGGCCAAATTCAAATAAATAATTCTTTCAATCGCAACTGCTAATCCCAAAATCAAACATAAAAGTACAATTCCCATGAAAGCAGGGCCTCCTTGGATAAACTGTTCTTTTAACACTTGAGTGAAACCTTTGCTAGCTTCAGCCGCAGCTTCTTCTTGTAACATAGCTGCTGATGCAGTCGTAGTTCCCAAAACAAACATTCCGGCTACAGCCAGAGTAGAGGATATTTTTTTCATCTCTTTCAAACTTAAATTTAGTTAGTTAATAATGTTAAAGATATAAAAATTTTATAATTGAAAAATTAAAATACCTAGCAGAGAGGAAGGGATTCGAACCCTCGATACACTTTTGGTGTATACACACTTTCCAGGCGTGCGCCTTCGACCACTCGGCCACCTCTCTATTATTATAGTTAGGCTGCCCAATAAACAAAAAAATAATTAGTAAATAAAATTTGAGGCGTTAATTTTAGTGCATTTCACCGCGGAGCGATGTTTCAAAAATTGTCTTAAAGAGTTTACGGGAAACATTACTGCCCAAAAGGTACATAGCTTTGGTAATGGCAGCCTCCGTCGTAATATCCTTTCCGTTAATCAATTGCATCTCTTTTAGCTTTTCACTGGTCTCGTAATGCCCCATTGAAACACCACCTCCAGAACATTGTGTTACATTAATAATATGTAATCCTCTGTCAATGGCCTCCTTAAGTTCATTTAGAAACCAATTATCCATTGGTGCATTTCCTGCTCCATAGGTTTCCAATACCACCGCTTTTAATCCAGATATATTCAAAATACCCTTTAACACAGACCTATTAAGTCCTGGAAAAAGTTTTAATACTGCTATATTATCATCCATTTTCTTATGGACTTGCAAGGGTTTTATTTTATGGGACCTTTTAACAAGGTATGAATCATGAACTTTTAAATGCACACCCGATTCAACCAAAGGTGGGTGATTTAAGGAAGCAAAAGCTTCAAAATGCTCTGCATTAATCTTGGTTGTCCTATTTGCTCGATACAATTTATATTCAAAATACAGTCCTACTTCTTGCACAACCGGCTTTCCTTTTTCCTTCAAGGCTGCTATTTGAATGGATGTGATCAAATTCTCTTTTGCATCAGTCCTCAAATCACCAATAGGAAGTTGAGATCCCGTAAAGATCACTGGTTTTGAAAGGTTTTCCAGCATAAAACTCAATGCAGAAGCAGAGTAACTCATGGTATCGCTACCATGCAGCACCACAAAACCATCATAGAGTTTATAATTATCTTCAATCATTGACGCTATTGTTGCCCAATGATCGGGATTCATATTAGAAGAGTCAATAGGTTCTTCAAAAGATATTCCCTTTATACTACAGTCCAATTGATTCAGTTCTGGAATATTTCCGACCAACTCATCAAAATTAAAAGCTTTTAACGCTCCTGTTTTATAATCTTTAATCATACCGATGGTACCTCCGGTATAAATGAGCAGAATGTTTGTTTTGTTTTTCATATGAATTCTAAATACCGAAAACCTTTTTGGAATTATTCGTTGTTATTGAAGCTATCTCCTCTTCATCTATTCCATACACTATAGCAAGTTTTTCCAACACCTTAATAATATAGGAACTTTCGTTTCGTTTTCCCCTATGCGGAACCGGAGCCAAATAAGGAGAATCTGTTTCTAGCACAATATGTTGCAACCCTACTTCATTTAAAAATGTATCAATTTTTCCATTTTTAAAGGTAACCACTCCACCAATACCCAACTTCATGTTATAGGATATGGCTTTATGCGCTTGTTCCAAAGTACCAGTAAAACAATGAAAAATTCCGTAAAGGTCTTCTCCTTTTTCCTGTTCCAAAATCTCAAAGATTTCATCAAAAGATTCCCGACAATGAATTACGATAGGAAGTTGGTATTTTTTTGCAAGTTGAATCTGGCGCACGAAAGCATCCTGCTGTTGCCTTAAAAAAGTTTTGTCCCAATACAAGTCAATACCAATTTCCCCAATAGCGCAAAAAGTTCTTTCTGAAAGCATCTTCTCCACATGGACCAACTCCTCTTCATAGTTTTCTTTCACAGAAGTAGGGTGAAGCCCCATCATTAAATGAACGTTTTCTGGATACGCAGCTTCCAAATCCAACATAGCCTGTGTATAGGTGGAATCTATTGCAGGAATAAAAAAGCGTTTCACACCAGCTTCAATCGCTGTTTTTATAATTACATCACGATCTTCATCAAAAGCTTCGCTGTATAAATGTGTGTGCGTATCCGTTATAACCATAAAGCAAAAATAGGTTTATCTTTAATAAAAATAGTTGATGAAATCCCTCAAAAAATTTCTGTCTTCCAAAAGCTATGTTCGTATCCCTTTGGTCTTGACGGAAACCAATCATTTTGAAATAGTGGCTAAAATTAATGGTGTTTCTGGTCGATTTATTCTAGATACCGGAGCTTCCAACACATGCGTTGGCATGGATAAAATTGATTTTTTTAAAATGATTTCTGAAGTTTCTGATATTAAGGCAGCTGGGGCTGGAGCCACAGAAATGGAAACTTTGGTATCAAGTAAGAACAAAATTCGGATTGGAGATTGGAAAAAAGGCAAGCAAAAAATAGTGTTGTTTGATTTAGTCCACGTCAACGAAGCATTAACCTCTCATAATTCCTTACCTGTGGATGGCATTATAGGTGGTGATGTCCTTAAAAAAGGTAAGGCCGTAATTGATTATGACAAAAAAAGCCTTTACTTAAGAAAGTAAAGGCCAATATTATTTAAAAAGCTTAGCTTTTACAACTCCAACGCTTTTTTCACATTGCCGTCCATCAATAATTCTTCAGGACTTTCCAAAGCTTCTTTAACGGCAACCAAGAATCCAACAGACTCTTTGCCATCAATGATTCTATGGTCATAGGAAAGTGCTACATACATAATAGGTGCGATAACTACTTGACCGCCTCTGACAATAGGACGCTCTACAATATTGTGCATTCCTAAAATGGCACTTTGCGGTGGGTTAATAATAGGCGTGGATAACATGGAACCAAACACACCACCATTGGTGATGGTAAAGGTACCTCCTGTCATTTCATCTACGGTAATCTCCCCTTCTCTAGCTCTAATCGCTAAACGTTTTACCTCAGCTTCAACGCCTCTAAAAGTTAAATTTTCAGCATTCCTAATAACTGGAACCATAAGTCCTTTTGGGCCTGAAACAGCTATACTGATATCACAAAAATCATAGGATAGCATTTCTTTGCCATCTATCATAGAATTTACAGCAGGATACATTTTCAATGCACGAACAACCGCTTTTGTAAAGAAGGACATAAAGCCTAAGCTTACTCCATGCTTTTCTTTAAAAATCTCCTTGTATTGTTTACGCAACTCAAAAATTGGCGACATGTCAACCTCATTGAAGGTAGTCAACATAGCGGTTTCATTTTTCGCTGCAACCAAACGTTCCGCAACCTTTCTTCTTAGCATTGAAAGTTTGGAACGAGACTCCCCTCTACTCCCTCCTGTTGGCGACCCCATGGACGGAACCGCTTTTACAGCATCTTCCTTGGTAATACGACCATCTCTCCCTGAGCCATAAACCGTAGCGGACTCAATTCCTTTTTCATCAAGAATTTTCTTTGCAGCTGGCGATGGAGTTCCTGATGCATAGGTCTCTTTCTTAACTTCAGCTGGTTTTGAAGCTTCTACCTTTACCGGTTCTTCCTTGGCTTCCTGTTTAACAGCAGGCGATGCACCCGAATCCCCTTCTGGTTTAGCGGCGCTAGTATCTATAAGGCATACTACCTCACCCACGGCAACAGCGTCACCTTCTTCTGCTTTTAGTGTAATAATTCCACTTTCTTCCGCAGGAAGTTCTAAAGTTGCTTTATCTGAATCCACTTCAGCTATTGCCTGATCTTTTTCTACATAGTCTCCATCTTGCACCAACCATTCTGCAATTTCTACTTCCGTAATGGATTCCCCTGGTGAGGGAACTTTCATTTCTAAAACCATGTTATTCTAGTTTTAATGCTTTTGTAAATTATCTTCTAACCATGTTGTCTTTGGTCTTGTCAAAGACATATTCTATAACTTGAGCATGCCTTCTTTGGGAACGTACTGCACTTCCTGCAGCTGGAGCTCCGTAAAATCTTCTGGATGCTACCCTAAATTGTTTTGCTTCATCTAAATGCATCAATAAATGACCCCAAGCTCCCATATTTCTTGGTTCTTCTTGAGCCCAAACCACATCATTTGCATTTTTATATTTTTTGATAATGCTGCGCATCTCCTCTGTTGGCAATGGGAATAATTGTTCCAATCTAACCAATGCCACATCATCTCTTTTTAACTCTTCTCTCTTACTCAATAAATCATAGTAAAACTTACCGGTACAGAAGACCAGTGTTTTTACTTTGGCAGCCGCGGCCTTATCATCGTCTATAAGTGGTTGGAAACTCCCATTGGCCATTTCTTCCTTAGTTGACAATACTTTTGGGTGCCTCAATAAACTCTTGGGTGTAAAAACAATCAGTGGTTTTCTAAAACCAGCTTTCATTTGTCTTCGCAACAAGTGAAACAAATTGGCCGGAGTGGTTACATCCGCCACATACATATTATCCTTTGCACATAACTGAAGATATCTTTCCATTCTCGCTGAAGAATGCTCTGCTCCTTGCCCTTCATATCCATGCGGCAATAAGAGTACTAATCCATTTTGCAGTTTCCATTTATCTTCTGCGGAAGAAAGGTATTGGTCAATTACGATTTGGGCACCATTACTGAAATCCCCAAATTGCGCCTCCCAAATAGTCAAGGTTTTTGGACTTGCCATGGCATAACCATAATCAAACCCCATTACTGCATATTCTGAAAGTAGGGAATTATAAATATGGAATTTCCCATTTTGGTTATCACCCAATTCATTTAGTAAGACCACTTCCTCTTCATGCATTTCTGTTTTGATAACTGCATGACGGTGAGAAAAGGTTCCTCTTTCCACATCTTGACCTGTCATCCGGACATTATATCCTTCCTCAATCAGCGAACCATAGGCCAATAGTTCCCCCATGGCCCAATCCAATTGATTGTCCTCAAAATACATTTTGTTTCGTGCGCTTACCAAGCGTTCCAATTTTCTCAGGAATTTTTTTCCTTCCGGAAGACCTGTGATGCTTTTGGCTATTTGGTCCAATTTCTTCAGTTGATATGAAGTATCTATTGAATCCAACATAGCATCTTCAGCCATTTGACTAAACCCCTCCCACTCATCTTGCATGAATGGTGTTATTTTTGTTTTTTCAACCTTCCGCGAATCCAATAAATCCTCTTCAAGATTTTTCTTGTATTCAGCTTCTAGATTCTTTACATAATCCTTATCAATAATTCCTTCAGAAATAAGCTTCTCTGCATAAATATCCCTTGGATTCGGATGCTTGGATATGGACTTGTACAATAATGGTTGTGTAAACTTAGGTTCATCTCCTTCATTGTGCCCATATTTACGGTACCCCAATAAATCCAAAAACACATCTCGTTTGTAGCGCATTCTATATTCCAAAGCAAAGGTAGCGGCATGCACCACAGCTTCTGCATCATCTGCATTTACATGTAAAACCGGGGATAAGGTCACTTTACCAACATCCGTACAGTATGTGGAAGACCTTGCATCCAAATAATTGGTAGTAAAACCTATTTGGTTATTGACAACAATGTGAATGGTTCCTCCTGTGTGGTATCCATCTAAACGTGCCATTTGCACAATCTCGTAAACTATGCCTTGCCCTGCAAAGGCAGCATCCCCATGCACCAAAATTGGAAGTACTTCTGAAACATTGTCCTGATGGTCATGGTCCTGCTTTGCACGTGCGATCCCTTCAACAATACCATTAACAGTTTCTAAATGAGACGGGTTGGGGGCAATGTTCATATTGACCATTTTCCCAGAATCCGTTTCACGTTTGGATGTCCATCCTAAGTGATATTTCACATCTCCGTCAAAGATGGTTTCCTCATAATCCTTTCCATCAAATTCGCTAAAAATATCTTTTGGTGATTTGCCAAAAATATTGGTCAAAACACTTAAACGTCCGCGGTGGGCCATACCCATCACAAACTGCTTTACTCCTGCATCTGCCGCTTTTTCAATAATGACATCCAGAGCAGGAATCAACGACTCCCCGCCCTCTAGAGAAAAACGCTTTTGCCCAACATATTTGGTATGCAAAAAGCTCTCAAAAGAAACTGCTTCGTTTAGCTTGCTAAGTATATTTTTCTTTTCATCTGGAGAAAAAGTAGGTCGATTGTCATTTACATTAAGCCAATTTTGAATCCATTGAATGCGCTCTGGTGTACGTATGTACATATACTCCACACCTATTGCATCACAATAAATACGTTCTAAATGGGCTACAATATTTTTAAGGGAACTTGGTCCGATGCCAATAATTTTACCGGCATCAAAAACAATATCCATATCCCCATCTGATAATCCGAAGTTGGATATTTCCAATGATGGGTCATATTTTCTTCTTTCTCTAACGGGATTGGTTTGCGTAAACAAATGCCCACGAGAGCGGTATCCGTCAATTAAACGAATCACCTGAAATTCTTTCTGCAAAGATTGCGGAATCTCTACTTCTTGACCATTAGCCAATGTTACGGACCCGTTTTCGGAAGCCAAATCCAACTCGTCCAACGAACTCTCCAGTCCAAAATCAAATCCTTGAAAGAAAGCCCTCCAACTGGGTTCAAGACTATCTGGGCTCGTTAGATATTTATCATATTGCTCCGCAAAAAATGAAGTATGCGCAGCATTTAAAAAAGAATATTTATCCATGGACAGTTTCTAGCTAAAACCTATCTGAAAATTTAATCAAAAATACAACAATTACCATAGGTAGGTCAACAAACTTAAGCATAATCGAAAAAATCTTTCAGGAACCATATTTGTCTTTGAACCAAACTTTCTGCAACTCCCTTTTTAAAAGCAAAAAGCATACTTCGGCAGAAACATCGACCACATCATCAGCTTCGATTTTCTTTACCGCGGTTTCTGGAATATCCACAACATACAACAGGTTTAGATATTCTTGAAACTTTTCCAAAATCAAGAAATAGATTTTCTCATGCAGAATGCTTCTAAGCTCATTGGGCTTTATATCCATATTGAACTCCAGCCCTACATTGGCCATCTCAAAATCCTTTTTTACTTGCGTGAGCAGTTTTTGATAGAGCCGCTTTTTTTGAGCCACTTCCAATAATTCTTGACTGTTATTGAAGTTGATCAGCATATCGTATTTACGTCCAACCTCTAGAGAAAGACTTATTCAGATTTATATATTTTTCCTTCTTTCATCACAAATACAACATTTTTCAATGTCTCTACATTATCCTTCGGATTTTCATCCACAGCAACAATATCTGCTAAAAAGCCTTCTTTTAATTGACCAAGATTACTACCCATTCCCAAAAGCTCCGCATTGGTTACAGTGGCAGATTTCAACGCTGCCATTATAGGCATTCCAGCTTCAACCATATAACTAAATTCTCTTGCATTTTCGCCATGAGGAAAAACCCCGGCATCTGTTCCAAAAGCAATTGGCACTCCTTTTTTATAAGCTCTTTGGAACATCCCTTGTATTTTAGGACCTATATCCCTTGCTTTTTGCGCTACCACTTCTGGAAAATATCCAGGGATTTTTGCTTTTTCCGTCACTTGTTTCCCTGCCGTAATGGTAGGTACTAAAAACGAGTTGTATTGAATCATTAAATCCATGGTTTCTTCACTCATTAATGTCCCGTGTTCTATAGTTTTGATTCCACCCTTTACAGCGCGTTGCATTCCTTCATCCCCATGCGCATGAGCAGCCGTAAGCATATTGTAATCCTTGGCGGTTTCAGTGATTGCTTTTATTTCTTCAATCGTGAATTGTGGATTTTGACCACTCTTGGCTACACTCAACACTCCGCCCGTTGCAGTGATTTTGATAACATCAGCTCCATCTTTATACCGTTGTCTTACGGCTTTTTTTCCATCCTCTGGTGAGTTGACCACTCCTTCTTTTGGTCCGGGATCTCCCATCAAAGATTTCTTCATTCCATTGGTTGGATCTGCATGTCCACCAGTTGTTCCAATCGCTTTACCTGCAGTAAAAATTCTAGGACCTACAACACTTCCTTTATTTATGGCTTTTCTAAGTGCTATATTTACTCCACTTCCTCCTAGGTCACGTACCGTTGTAAACCCTGCCATTAAGGTATTTTTGGCATATACTGTGGACTGAAAGGCCACATCCGCTTCATTGTCCGTAAATCTTTGTATGTAGGCACTGGGGCTGGATTGTCCTTCTATATGAATATGCAAATCGATAAATCCAGGAAGTACCGTTTTGTTTTTTAGGTCGACGACTTTGTCTTCAGCAGCACCTGTTTTATATCCGTTTTGAATGGATTTGATACTATTCCCCGAAACCACAATCGTCTTTTCCGAAAGAACTTTTCCAGACTGCACATCAACTATTTTACCACATTGAAGATAGGTTTCCTGAGCAAAGAGCATTGAAGTAAATAATGAGATAGATACTAAGAGAATGTTTTTCATGTTTTTTGAATTAGCCAATTTGTGTCTTAAAAATAAGCATACATTCCTTCTCTGCAATAAGAAATTCTACCGCCTTAAATAATTTCAATAAAAAAGCCCATCTAAAGATGGGCTTTCATTTATGTTTTGTATTTCTAACTTCTAAGCTTTAGTTCCCAATCCCATGCAGATTTCATAGAATCATCCAATGTCGATTGAGCTTTCCAACCAAGAACCTGGTTCGCTTTTTTGGTATCTGCATAAGCTTGAATTACATCTCCTGGTCTTCTGTCCACTACTTTATAGTTCAAATTTTTTCCAGATACTTTCTCAAAACTATGAATTACCTCTAACACAGAACTACCTTTTCCCGTGCCCAGATTGAATACTTCATAATTGCCTTCGTTTTTTTGATCTAGCAATCGCTTTAGAGCTACTACATGCGCTTTTGCCACATCAACCACATGAATATAATCCCGAATACAGGTACCGTCCTCCGTTGGGTAATCATCACCAAAAACAGACAATTGCTCTCTAAGACCTATTCCCGTTTGTGTTATATACGGAAGTAAATTTTGGGGAACACCTATAGGTAACTCTCCTATTTCAACAGTAGGATGAGCTCCTATTGGATTAAAGTACCGAAGTGCAATTGCCGCTAGTTGCGGATTTACATTGCAAGTGTCTTTTATAATTTCTTCACCAACTTGTTTTGTATTTCCATAAGGTGATTCAGCAGGTTTTACTGGAGCATCTTCAGTAATGGGAAGTTTATCTGCCTGTCCATACACAGTACAGGAAGAACTAAATATAAAATTGGCCTTATCTTGTTTTGTAAGCTCTTGCAACATATACACCAAAACCCCAAGGTTGTTTTCATAATACAAAAGTGGATTTTCAACACTTTCTCCAACCGCTTTGGAAGCTGCAAAATGAATTACACCTTCAATATTATTATGTTTTGCAAAGAATTGTTGAACATCAGTCTTGTTGCGAAGATCCATTTTCTCAAAAATGGGTTTCTTACCCGTAATGGTTTCAATACCTACCAGAACATCTTCAGAAGAATTGGATAGGTTATCAATGATTACTACTTCAAAACCCTCATTCTGAAGTTCAACTACGGTATGAGAACCTATAAATCCCAAACCTCCCGTTACAAGTACTTTCATGCTTAATTATTGGTTAACAAAGTCTATGACCAAGTTGGTTATAAATTGAATTTGCTCATCATCCAGTTCTGTATGCATAGGAAGTGAAATCACTTCTTTTATCAATTGATTGGTCACTGGAAAATCAGCTTCATTGTAGCGTTCATTCACGTATGCTTTTTGACTGTGTAAAGGAATTGGATAATACACTCCACAAGGAACGCCATTATCATTTAAATGTTGCGCCAATTCGTCTCTTTTTTCGTTCAATATTCGTAAGGTATATTGATGAAAAACATGACAATCACATGGGTCACAGATTCCATCACAACCATTTACTGTCTTAGGTACCACTATATTACTATGCCCTTTAAAGGCCTCTGAATATTTTCTTGCAGCCTCTCTTCGTTTTTTGTTGTAGCTATCCAAATTCGGAAGTTTTGCTCTCAAGACAGCAGCTTGGATAGAATCTAATCTGGAATTTACACCAACAACATCATGATGGTACCTCTTGTACATACCATGATTTACTATTCCCCGAATGGTGTGAGCCAAATCGTCATCATTCGTGAAAATGGCACCACCGTCTCCATAACATCCAAGGTTTTTTGATGGAAAAAAGGATGTAGAAGCAACGTGTCCAATAGTTCCTGCTTTTCGTTTTTCTCCACTTGGAGAAGTATACGTTGCGCCAATAGCCTGAGCATTGTCTTCAATCACATATAAATTATGCTTTTCGGCCAATTTCATTATTGCATCCATATCGGCACATTGTCCAAACAAATGCACTGGAACTATAGCTTTTGTTTTTGGTGTAATTGCTTTCTCAATGGCTTTTATATCGATATTGAAAGTATCAGGCTCAACATCAACTAAAACAGGAGTAAGATTTAAAAGTGCAATGACCTCAACTGTAGCTGCAAATGTAAAGTCAGCTGTGATCACTTCATCTCCGGGCTGTAGACCAAGACCCATCATACATATTTGAAGTGCATCTGTTCCATTTGCACATGGAATTACATGCTTAACATCCAAATAATCTTCCAATTCCTTTTGAAAAGCATGAACTTGAGGCCCATTGATAAAAGCTGAAGAATCTAGAACTTCCGAAATGGAATTGTTCACTTCATCTTTTATACCTTCATATTGACTTTTTAAGTCAACCATTTGTATTTTCTTCATCCAAGATATATTATGGCATAAAATTAAGAAATTAAGGCACCATAACCACCTATTCATGAAAGAATGTATTTTAGCGGAAATATGATGTTTGTGCGCTTCGTTTACAACTTTTTAATTACGCTCTCTTGGATTGTTTTAAAGATCATTGCCCTTTTTAACACTAAGATGAAGTTGTTTGTTTCTGGGAGAACAGGAGTGTTTCAGCATTTAAGCGAAAAAATCTCTAAAAATGATCGATTTATCTGGATGCACGTTGCATCTTTGGGAGAATACGAGCAGGGGCTTCCTATTTTAGAAAAAATAAGATTCAACTATCCATCCCACAAAATTGTACTTACCTTTTTTTCGCCATCCGGTTACGAAGTAAAAAAAAATACTCCCATTGCTGACATTGTTATCTATCTTCCTATGGATACCATATCCAACGCAAAAAAGTTTCTTGATGACATTAAACCAGAGCTCGCAATTTTTGTGAAGTATGAAATTTGGCCAAACTATCTTTATGAGTTAAAGCAAAGAAACATTCCGACGGTATTGGTTTCTGCCATATTTTCCAGTAGACAAATCTTTTTCAAACCCTTTGGTAGCTTTATGAGAAATAGCCTAAAAACTTTTTCTCACTTTTTTGTTCAAGACAAGAACTCAAAAGACCTCCTATCATCCATAGGCTTTAAAAATGCAACTGTTGGTGGGGATACTCGCTTTGATCGTGTTTCTGAAATCTTGAAACAAGACAATCACTTGGGTTTTATGAGTGAGTTTAAAAAAGATAATCTCTGCTTAATAGCTGGAAGCACATGGCCGGAAGATGAAGAAATCTTGGTCGATTGGATTAACGCAACTGACGAACAAACAAAGTGTGTTCTAGCACCCCACACTATAAAAGAAACTCATGTTGAAAAATTAAAAAACAGTATTTCCAAAAAATCGATTTGCTTCTCAAAAATAGAAGGAGAAAACCTCTCCAATTTTGATGTAATCATCGTAGACACCATCGGGCTTTTGACAAAAATCTACAGCTATGCTGATATAGCTTATGTGGGCGGTGCTTTTGAAACCGGGTTGCACAATACTTTGGAACCTGCAGTTTATGGCATACCCGTAGTGATTGGCCCAAAGTATAGTGGATTTAAGGAGGCGGAAGATTTAGTCGATAAAAAAGGAATACACGTTATTACGCGCAAGGAAGAGTTTAAAGAACTGATGAAACGCTTCATTATTGATAGTGACTTCAGAGAAAGCACTGGTGAAATCAATTCAAATTACATCAACAAAAATATTGGTGCTACAGAGCAGATAATAACCTACATTAAAACTATTCTTTAATTTTTCCCTAGTTTTAGGGAAATCAACTTACCATGAACAATCGCATATTTAAAATTTCGCTCACCGCTGCTTTGGCGGGTTTTTTATTTGGTTTCGACACGGTTGTAATTTCTGGTGCCAATCTACCAATTAAGGAACTTTGGGATACCTCTCCTCTTTTTCATGGGGTTTTTATTATGAGTATGGCCTTGTGGGGAACTGTTTTAGGTTCACTATTTGGAGGAATCCCCTGCGATAAATTAGGTAGAAAAAAGACCTTAATATGGATTGGGATACTTTATTTTATCTCTGCTCTTGGTTCCTCTGTAGCCCAAGACCCTTATCTTTTTTCATTCTTCAGATTTATTGGCGGTGTAGGGGTTGGAGCTTCATCTGTAGCAGCACCTATTTATATTTCTGAAATCTCCACACCGGAAAACAGAGGGAAACTTGGAGCCATGTACCAGTTCAATATCGTATTTGGGATTTTCATTGCTTTTATATCCAACTATTTATTAAAAGGTTTTGACGGAGCTAATGATTGGCGATGGATGCTAGGCATTGAAGGTATTCCTGCTCTAGCATATACGGCAATGGTTTTTTACATTCCAAATAGCCCAAGATGGCTTATTACAAAAAAACAAGATGAGAAACGGGCTCTTAAAGCTTTGGAATTTATTACCAATGCAGAAGTCGCCAAACTTAGATTACAAGAAATTAAGGACGCGCTAGGGAAAACTTTTTCTAAAGAAAAACTATTTTCAGGAAAGTATAAGAAACAATTGTTGTTAGCGTTTTTTATAGCTTTTTTCAATCAGCTATCCGGTATAAATTTTGTTCTTTATTATGCGCCAGAAATATTGGAACGTGCCGGTCTGGCATCAAAAGAATCTTTGTTCAGTTCTATTTCTATTGGCATCGTTAACCTGGTTTTCACGCTTATAGGCATTCGTTTAATTGATCGTTTGGGGAGAAAACAATTAATGAAAATTGGTTCCCTAGGTTATATCATAAGCTTAGCTATGGTAGGTTGGTGTTTTTATGCAGATGCCAACTCGACCCTGTTACTGACTTTTATTTTGGTTTTCATCGCCTCTCATGCTATTGGGCAAGGAGCAGTAATATGGGTCTTTATTTCAGAGATATTCCCAAATAATGTAAGAGCCTCCGGCCAATCTTGGGGTACTGGGACACATTGGGTTTTTGCTGCTGTTATCACTTTGGTCACCCCTGTTTTTTTAGATGCCGATAAAGGAATTTTTAGAGAGAATCCTTGGCCTATTTTCCTATTTTTCGCCTTAATGATGGTGCTCCAACTCTTATGGGTGATTTTTAAAATGCCAGAAACCAAAGGAGTGTCTTTGGAAGAACTGGGAAGAAAATTAAGTTCCAATAAGTCAAAACCCAGTTAATCTGTACAGGACGTACTTAAAAGTTGCCCGTTAATCGAATAACAATGCGGAATTTATAATTGATAAATGAATAATTTCTTACATTGTTAGAAATTACACTATTATGACTGATGAAATTTCTTTTGGCAATAAAATGCTAGTTGGCTTTTTGCGACTAATGGTTATTGTCCTTGTAATTATTCTAGTTGCTATTCCTATCTGTATTTTACTTGATTTTATAGGAATTCTTTAATTAACCATATCACTTCTGGGGTTTTATCTCCTAAAGCTGATTAATCTATAGAATACGGATTATAGTTAAAAAATTACATCCTGTTCTCCCATTTTATTTGCGATAAGCCTAATGTATGATTCAATTGTTTTTTCCATTTTCATAGGCTCTAAAACATCTATATCGCTTCTCCAGATAAGCTCTCTTTCTTTATCAACACATATGCAATACAATGAAGTTTCTACTGTATAGATATTGAATGTCTCATAGTATTCTGAATTGTAATAAATGTCTTGATGCTCAAGGTAATCCGTGCTGAAACGAGTATACATTTCATTAAGGTTATTCATTCTTTCTCTAAATGTCCTTCTGTTTTCCGTACCAACTACTTTAGTAAAAAGAATAGCATCAAAACCTTTGTCCAATAGCTGTTCCTCAACTTCTGAAAGTTCTTCTTCTGACTTTTCTGAAGATGTAAACTCCACATCAAAAAGATCCATACTACGCATTGCCTCGACTCCCTTCTCATTTAACCTCTCGGTAAGTCTCGTCTCAAACTCCGTTCTCAAATTTTCATCTTGGGTCATTCCTACCACAAGCACTTTGTACGCATCAAATAAAACTATATCAGGGTTTTTCCAAGTACTTACAAGCTTTGTAGAGGAACACCCTAATAAAAGCAACATACCAAGACATACTATTTTTGTTTTCATTGGAAAAAAGTTTAAAAATTATTCTAGCTATTCAACTATATGGCAATAGCTAATGTCTCACAAAGACGCTTTGCCTTTTTTCTAACTGCCTTTTCAGTTCTTCAATCGTTTCAACCATCGCTTTTTCAAAATTATTTGTTTTGGATTTTGCAAAAAGTCTAGGTCCGGGAGCACTAAGTTCTATCTCGCAAACTTTATCTTCTCCTGCTTTATCGTTCTCAATCTTAAAAAGTACATTGGCGTTAATAACCCAACTATATCTCCATCCTAATTTATCAAGTTTCTTTAATAGAATCTTATTCAAAGATTCACTGACTTCCATTTTTTGATATTGAATGTTAACTACCATAACAGATTTACTTTTTAATTATATATCAAAACTAGATACCTGACCAAAGGAATAAAATGACATTTGTCAGTATTTAACTATTGTTCATAATCCAACGCTCTTTTTAAACCAAAAAATCATCAAGGTTCCTTCCTCTTCATATGCAAAAACACAGAACATGATGCATATCATTTATAAAATGGCAAAGGCACAATAATTTTACCCAGAATTTTAGGTCATACCTATTTGGCGTATTATAAACTAAAAGAAATGAAAAATCACAAAGAATTTTTGATTTTCATATTATTTGCAATTGGTCTCTCTTTACTTTTCGCAGTTTGGTACAATCAAGAGTTTTTGGCGAAAGTAGAGTCAATAGAGATAAATAATCCAGCGTTGGAATCCAAACTTCTTATTGCTTGTACCGAAGGGAACTTTCCTGAAAAAATTGGGCATGGAATACTGGATCACTACAAAAACAAGTATAACCTAAATTTGATAGATATTTCTGATCTATCTGAAATAGCCCCAGAAAATTATGAGGGAATCTTTCTGATTCATACTTGGGAAAAATGGAATCCTCCACCAGATATGGTTGAGTTCATGGACGTTTTTAAAAAGTTTAATGACAACACCGTAATTTTGGCTACGTCCAGTGGTGGGTCTTCACAAACAGATGATGTTGATGGGATTTCAGGTGGCAAAGAATCTGAAAATGTACAGTTTTACGTAAAAGAAGGCATTACCAAGATGAATCTCATTCTAGATACTCAGAAGTAAATGTTTCCAGTAAAATCATTAAAAGAAACGGTTGTATTAATCTGTTATTTTATTGAGAATGGTTGGCCTGTACTTTGCAAAACAGCAAACCAGAATCCGCTTTCCAAATCAATTTTCTTTCTTTTGGAAACAACAGCAGAAATTGGTAGATAAACAAATTTGTCGTTGACCTTACCAACAACAAATTGTGTTTTTCCGCTCATTGCACCATGCACGGCCTGATAAGCCAAACTGCTACAAAACACACTATCCCCAGAATTAGCCGCGGCACTTCTAATAATATAACTTGGATCAATATACTTGATGGTCACAGGAAAAACTTCTGAGAAATATTCCTTTATTTTTTGTTTTAAGAATAGACCTATATCATCGTGCTGTACATTACCAGAAGCATCGGTTACAATATCATCCTTCTCAAAAAGATGTTGCCCTGCACCTTCCGCAACTACAATAACTGCATGATGTTTGGTTTCCAATCTATTCTTTAAAATTTCCAAAAAACCATTTTCGCCATAAAGGTTAAAGTCCATCTCTGGTACAAGAACAAAGTTCACTACGGGCATTGCGAGTGAGGCAGATGCAGCAATAAAACCGCTGTCCCTACCCATTAACTTTACAATGGAAATACCGTTGTAAGCTCCATGAGCTTCATTATGTGCATCCTTTAAAATTGGACTTGCAATATCAAACGCTGTTTCAAAACCAAAAGATTTATCAATAATATCAACATCGTTGTCTATTGTTTTTGGAATCCCAACAACGCTAATATCCAAGCCTCTTTTCATAATTTCTTCACCAATGGCATTACACCCTTTTAGAGTACCATCACCTCCGATAGTAAAGAGCATTTGAATATCATTCTCAACCAAAGTATCAACCATAAGAGAAACATCTTGCGCTCCTCTTGAAGAACCTAAAATTGTACCACCAAACTGGTGAATGTCTTTTACTTTATCAGGAGTGAGTTCTATAAAACCATGTCCCATTGCTGGGTTTAACCCTTCAAATCCATATGGGACTCCTAAAATCTTTTTGACATCGTAAAAATAATGCAGTGCCATTACAATTCCCCGAATCACATTGTTGATACCAGGACAAAGTCCGCCACAGGTGACTATAGCGGCATTAAAGTTTTTTGGCTCAAAATGGATGTTTTGCCTTGGACCTGCCTTTTCAAGGCATAAAGGCTCTTCATTATTGGCAAGACATTGGGTATATCCCTCTAAAGAGGTATCAAAAACCAATTTATCCGTTTCACTTATAAAAGTGAATATATTATCTCCCCTAACAGTACTTAACTGAAGGGGAGATTTGAATTTAGGAACTCCTAAGTTTTTTATTTGGAATTCGATTTTATCGCTCACTTTATTTTAAAAATTAAAAATGTTCATTTAAGCTGTGATGAGAATCAATTAGCGGACCTCCGTTCAATATCTCTTCTGATGCTTGATTAGCAAACTTATCAAAATTAATATGAAATGAGTGTGCCAATTGTATTGCTTTACTCACATATGCCCCTTTTTGCAGCCATGTATTCATTGGGTCCAATATTTCTGTTGGGACTCCTGGACAATACTTTGGCATGTGCAATCCAAAAATTGGGTGCGCATCAAAATCAACCTTTTCCAGTTCTCCTTCTAAGATTGCTGAAATCATGGCTCTGGTGTATTTCAATTTAATCCTAGAACCCACTCCATAAGGACCACCGCTCCATCCAGTATTGATCAACCAAACGTTAACCCCTGCTTCTGTCATCTTTTTGCTCAGCATTTCAGCATAAATTGTTGGGTGCAATGGCATAAATGGTTCGCCAAAACAAGCTGAAAAAGAGGGTACAGGCTCCGTAATACCCGCTTCTGTACCGGCAACTTTTGCCGTATACCCCGAAATAAAATGATAGGCGGCCTGGCCGGGCGTTAATTTAGACACTGGAGGCAAAACACCAAAGGCATCACAGGTTAAGAAAAAGATATTTTTTGGGTTTGAAGCATAAGAAGGCACTTGAATATTATCAATGTTCTCAATAGGATAGCTCACCCTTGTATTTTGGGTAATGGCGCTGTCAAAGTAATCCACTTCCTTTGTTCCTTCTTTAAAAACAACATTTTCCAACAAGGCCCCTGGTCGTATTGCCCTATAAATATCCGGTTCCTTTTCCTCGGTAAGGTCAATGACCTTGGCATAACATCCTCCTTCAAAATTAAAGATGGTGTTTTCTGCTGTCCAACCATGTTCATCATCACCAATCAGTTTTCTGTTGGGGTCTGCGGACAAGGTAGTCTTTCCTGTACCAGAAAGTCCAAAGAAAATAGCGGTGTCCCCGTCTTCACCAACATTGGCAGAACAGTGCATGGGCAATACATTCTTTTCAGTTGGCAGAATCAAATTTAAAGCAGAGAAAATCCCTTTTTTCATTTCACCTGTGTAAGCTGAACCACCCACTAAAGCAATTTTCTTGGTAAAGTTGAGAATGGAAAAATTACCATCCAAAATTCCCACTGCCTTTGGGTCTGGCGCCAAATATCCAGGAGCACACAATACCAACCATTCCTCTTCAAAATCTTTCAACTCTTCTTCTGAAAGTCTTAAGAACATATTTTTGATAAAGTAATTGGACCAGGGATATTCTGTGATGGTACGTACATTCATTTTGTATTTAGGATCGGCACAAACTGCAGCATCCCTTACATAAACCTCCTTATCTGAAAGGTAATTTACCATACCTTGATGAAGTACTTCAAAATTTTCCGGTGAGATTGGCTTGTTGATTCTACCCCACCAAACTGTATCTTTAGTGTAGTCATCTTTGACCAAAAAACGATCTTTTGGAGAACGGCCCGTAAACTTACCTGTGTTTATGGATAATGTGCCATTTTCGGTTTCTGTGCCCAATCCTTTTACAACAGTCATTTGTTGTAGAGTTTCAGCATCTAAGTTCCAATGTATATGCTCCGTTTTGAGACCATACTTTTCTAAAGTTTTTGATTTTTCCATAATTTTTTCCATGTTTATTGTTTTAAGATTAAAAGCTCCATATCAATGGAACCAATACTAGAGTTGCTATAAAGAATAGCAGGAGGAGTGGCCCTCCCACTTTTATATAATCTATAAACTTGTACCCTCCAGATGACATGACCATTGCATTGGTAGTAGTCCCAACGGGGGTTAAAAATGCAGTTGATGCACTAACGGCAACTGTTATCAAATAGGGTTTTGGTGAAACACCAAGAGATGTTGCAGCCAATAAAGCAATAGGCGCCATTAATACCGCCGTCGCCGAATTGTTTATTGTTTGACTGAAAGCTGTTGTCAATAAAAAGATACCGCCCAGAAGAACTGTTGGGTGTATGCTTCCCAGCACTTCCACCAACCCATTGGCCGCCATCTCAGCGACCCCTGTTTTCTGCAAAGCTGTTCCCATGGGTATCATCGCAGCTATCATTACCACACTTGTCCAACTGATTCCCTTATACGCTTTTGATATAGGTACACAACGAGTCAACAACATAATACCAGCGCATATCAATGCTGTTATTGCGCCAGGAAAAACTTTAAACACCAAGAGCAATATCATCAAGATTAGCGTACCCATTGCTATATAGCTCCGTGTACTCAGAGTTGCAACATTTTTAGATAATGCTTCTGGACTACCAGAAATTACAACGTTCTCATAAAGTGCTTTTAGGTTTTCAATGTTTTCCCATGGCCCTCTTATCACAAAAGCATCTCCCGCTTCTATTTTAATTTTTCCAGTAAGCGGGCGGTTATTTCTTGAAGCTGCCAACAACTGTACCCCTGCACGTTTTAGGTAGTTCCCCAAATTGATTGTTTTTCCAACAAAAATTGAATTTGGAGTAATGAGCATTTCAGCCATACCAACTTCTTGATTGATCAACTCATTTTTTAATGTGTCTTTTTCCGCTGTTGTAGGAATGATCCCCAAACTAAACTTTAGAACCAACTTATCCACATCTTCAGGGGTGCCCTTAACTGTAATGATATCATGATATCGCATCTCAGTATCAGGCTCTGGAAGTTCAACAAACTGAGGTACTTTTTGCTGTAGTGGACTTGGGTGCCTACGTTTTAAACGCATCACGGCTATTTGATGATTTGATTCAAAGTTCCAATCACCCATTTTGGTATTGATTAAAGGTGACATGGAACGAATGCGTAACCGATAAAGATTATCACCAATACTATAACTTGAAATCCATTTGTGCATTTCGGCATCAATATCCGCAGGTCTTTCATTGGTTTGGCGTTTAGGCAACAAACGATATCCTATATATCTGAAATAGACTATGGCAATTATCAACAGTGGTAAGCCTATCAATCCAAATTCAAAGAATGAGAACCCTTCTAGATTATTCTCAATCAAAGTATTACTGGCAATAATATTGGGTGGTGTACCCGTTAAGGTTAGCAGCCCCCCTGTATTGGACCCAAAAGCAACCGGCATCAATAATTTTGACGGTAGCGTACCAGCACTCCATGCTGCAGAAACTGTAACAGGAAGTAAAGCAGCTACCGTTCCCGTGTTGCTTACAAAACCTGAAAGAACGCTAGCTCCCAAAGTAACAATGACCAATAGTTTTGGAATGCTTCTGCCCGCCCAACTTACAAAACGTTGGCCTGCAAGTGCGGTCCAGCCAGTCCTTGAAAGTCCCTCTCCAATGATGAACAGAGCTGCAATCATGATTACTGTTGTATTGCTAAAGCCACTGAGCGTTTCTTTAACGTCGAGTATTCCTGTTAAATACAATGTCAACATAGACATTAGAGCTACAACATCTGGCGGAAATTTTCCCCAAATAAACAGGGCTATTGTAACACCTAGTATTACGAGTAGTGTGAACATAGCTGTATGGTTGAAATGGTCATCAATCCAAGGTTAAAACCGGAATCTCTGAATGCAAGGTCAACAGCTTTGTTAAACGCCCCTCTGAAGGAGAACTCAATCTTGTGTGGTTTCTTGGCAAAATTGCCAAAAGGTCTATGTTTTTCTTGTTGATGTAATCTAAAATTCCTTCTTCTACATCTTGATTTTTGCTAAAGGCGTGCTCCACATAGAAATGTTCCAAATAATACTCTAACAGGCTCTCTGTACTCTCAACAACAGATTCCTCTTCATAAACAGACTCTTTATAAATGGTCAGTACATGAACCCTTGAATTAAAAGTACGGGCAACATCCAATAGTGTTTTCAACACTTCTTTATCGTCAATTTTCTCATTCCCCATTACCAAAGCAATGTCCTTAGGCTCCTTTATTGAACACCCAAAAGGAATAGATACAACAGGACAATTAGCTTCTAAAACAAGTCTGGAAGTATTGGTTATGGCCTCATCGGTACTTTTATCGCCCATAGTTCCCATAAGAATCAGATGGGTTTTATGTTGTTCTTGAGCAGTAAGAATTGTTTCAATAACTTCTCCCTCTGCCGTAATAAATGCAGGTGGTGTTTTTGTCTTTTTCTTAAAGGACTTTGCAATTTTGGTGAAATCAGCTTTTAACGTGTTTTTTTCAGATTCTGCCGTTGGCATAGCTGACACATAGAGTGCAAGAATATCTATAAGCCTATTTGGACCTACAAAATTAACCGCATATTCTAGAGCATTAATAGATGCCTCGGAAAAGTCGAATGGAATTAAAATTTTATTAATGTTACTCATACCTAAAAATTTAAATGATTAAAATCTTCAGTTCAAAAGTAGAACCGGTCTATGACCTAAAATATGACAGAAATCAGGTTTTCAACTTTTGGTAGAATAAAACACTACGTTATTGCTTTTTTCACACCCACCACCTAGAAAATTGTATTGATATTGGCTATCTTTAAGTGTAGTTACAAAAACCCTCTGGAACATGGATATTGTTGTTGGAATAGACATTGGTGGCACTAAAACCAAAATTGGATTGGTGGATAAAAATGGAAAGTGTCATATTAAAACCTTTTTCAGAACTCGGGAGTTTCCAGACTTAGATGACTATCTAGATAAAATAAAGAGTGTTTCAGATGAGCTTATTGAAAATCTTGATGAAAAAATAAACATTTTGGGGTGTGGTATTGGAGCACCCAATGCATCCAGTAAAAAAGGAACCATAGAAAGTGCCAGCAATTTGATTTGGAAAGGAAGCGTACCCATTCTTGAAAAGCTAAAAGAAAGGATGAATATGCCCATGCGAATTATGAATGATGCAAGCGCTGCAGCTTTAGGTGAAATGCTTTTTGGGGGAGGAAAAAAAATGACAGATTTCATTGTAATAACCTTAGGTACAGGCTTTGGAGCAGGTATTGTAGCCAACGGACAGTTGATAGATGGCTACGATGGTTTTGCTGGTGAGTTGGGCCATGTGGATATGACTATTGGAGATGGTAGATTGACAGGATTAGGTGTACGCGGAGGATTGGAAGCTTACGTATCTGCTACAGGATTAAAACGCACCATTATGTATATGCTAAGCAAGTATCTGGTAGACAGCAAGTTTAGAAGCGTTGCTTATAATGATTTGCATGGAGAAGATATTACAAAGGCCGCAGAAGAAGGGGATGAAATTGCCCAAAGGGCCTTTGATTATACCGCTAAAATGATGGCACAGGCTTTGGCAAATTTTACCGCTTTTACCCAGCCCGAAGCTTTTATTCTAATGGGCGGCCTTACCAATAGCGGAAAGTGGATTATGGACCCACTTGAAAAATATTTCAACGAATATCTTTTGGATGTGTACAAAGGCAAAGTCAAATTATTGGAATCTGGAATGGATGGCAAAACAGCTGCTATCTGTGGAGCAGCTGCCCTTATTTGGGAAATTGAAAAGCACTAGTTTGCCTTAAAATCACCATTCATTTTAATACAAATTTCTCTGGTTAAATTCCAAAGCTGACAAGTATCATACTTTTTTGCGCTAGTAAAAACAAAACTTTGCATATCAATATTCAAAGCTACTTACTATGGGATGCGCCAAGCGATTTCCTTGTTTTGTTTTTTTTGTAGCATTCTTTTTAAGTACCACAATCTCCTACACCCAAACCAATAATGAAAATAGATCAGGTTCATGGCTTGTTCTTCATGGCAATAACAAAATACATGAAAACTGGAGCATTCCTATTGTTGGGATTCTTAGACATCATGATCTGTTTGAAAAGTATGAATTTGCCTTTGTAAGAACCGGGGTATCTTATAAATTAAATGAATCATCAACTTTTACTACAGGCGTTGCTTTTTTAAGCGCAAAAAACTATACCGGATCTCAGGAATTTAAAAATGCAACCCAGTTTTGGGTATATGAGCAGTATACCTTAAAATCAAAATCTAAAACGAATATTATTTCCCAGAGATGGCGATTAGAGACACGATGGAAAAAAAGCACTAACGACCTACACATAAATAATAGGGTAAGGTACCGCTTCCAATACATTAAACCCATATACAAGAATGTTCACATTAAATCTTTTAACGAACTCTTTTTAAATTTAGAAAGCCCTTTATTCAATCAGAACAGATTCTATATAGGTTTGGGACAAACACTTTCCCCATCAGTTAAAATAGACATTGGGTATTTAAAAAATCATTTTAAAAATGATGATCATGATGTTGTTAGAATGTCTTTGACCTTTAAAACTGATTTTACAAAAAAGGAAGTCGCTGAGTTTGTAGACTAAAACAATTCAACTTTTTAAAAGACTATTTACCTATCTGAACTGATTATTATCATATTTTTTGATATCTGTCCTATCTAACTTTATATCAGTTAAATAAGAAAAGTCATGAAACCAAAAAAGAATCCAAACGCAGATATAGGGCGCAATAGCGGTCTCTATTTTATGATAGGTCTTACTTCTATATTGTTTGTAACATGGCAATCATTTGAAGTGAAGACATACGAGAAAGAATCCAAAGTTTTGGAAATAGCTCAGGTAACGGATGATCTTAAAGAGGACGTTCCTATAACTGAAATTGTAAAAACCACACCTCCCCCGCCACCCCCATCCGCTCCAGATGTAATTGAAATTGTAGAAGACGTAGAGGATGTGGAAGAAACTGTTATTGAAAGCACAGAAAGTAGTCAAGAAATTTATATTGAAGATGCTATCAGCGTAGATGATGTAGAAGTGGAAGAAGTAGAGGAAGAGGAGATAGTCCCTTTTGCAGTCATTGAAAATGTTCCCGTATTCCCAGGATGTGAAAATTTACAAACTGAGGAGGAACGTAAGGCATGCTTTAGCAAGAAAGTACAAGAACACATCATAAAAAACTTCAAATATCCACCAACGGCCCTTGAAATGCGAATATCAGGGAAGGTATATGTCCAGTTTGTAATAGACTCTCAAGGAAGAGTGAAAAACATTCAAAAAAGAGGGCCTGATCGATTGTTGGAAAAAGAAGCAGCACGTATCATTGCAGCTTTACCAACTGTAAAACCTGGAATACAACGTGGAAAACCGGTTAAGGTAAAATATGCCATTCCTATAAATTTTGTATTGCAATAAACCTTTAAAGAAAAAAGGCGGTTCATGATTATTAATGAACCGCCTTTTTATATTTAAAACCAATCTGTATTTAGATATTCTTCATTCTTGGAAGCAATTTCCCTGCTTTTAACCACCAAATGTGTTTTATCCAGCTGTCTTGCTCTATAACCAAGTAAATGAAAAATAGATTTAGCTAGAAATCTAGCAACTCTTTGGTCAACCAACATGGCATCCTTTTTAAGGGATTCCCATTTAATACCGGGGAATTTTACCAAAAGATGATCTGCCTTTAATTTTCTAAGTCCTTTTGAAGCCCATAAAAGTATTGTAGGGATTGACCTTATATAATAAAAACCTTCACTGCCCTGATTCTGATATAGGGGCATAAAAATTTGCCTATTCCCTTTTGCTTTTAAAATGCAGTCATTATCCATGGCAACATCTCTTCCATTTGGTATTTTTTGAAAGTTGACAAATCCAGGTAACATCTTAAAATCGCTCCCTTTCTCTATATTGTATTGATAGTAGATTTCGTAAAATTTATTAGATACTTTTCCTGATTTTAAAACCATGCTTTTGAGAATGGTCTGCTCACTTTTAGATAAGTTAACTGACTCTGTAAGACCTAAGGTAAAGTGGATAAAATCAATACAATTTTTGATAGCGCTTACCTCATCATGTTGACCACTCTCATACCCCAAGGAGACATACCCCAATTCATTTATAAAACTCAACAGAGCACCTTCTAAATATTCCTCAATCCCTAAAACAATAGGCAGTGGGTAGTTTGAGGCAAACTTTCTATTCAAAAGGCTATCATTTAAAACAACAAAAGGAGATGTTTCGCTTGAAGTGGTATGCAGGTCTATAAAATAAAGAGGAGAAGCACTCTTCTTAAGTATTTCACTCAACAACTCATGTAATTCAAACAATTCATTTTCATCACCTTTAAGCCCTTCCTTTTTTTGTTGGATATGCTTCACTTTTTCTGGAGACCAAATCCTATTTAAGTCTTCATCGAGAAATCTAACATTTTTTTCCAGTGCTCTTAGATTTCCCGCTATTGCATAAACTTCGCCCAGGATAGACCTTTGTTGAAGCTTCAATTCACGCATAACATGTTTAAGCGCAAATATTCCGGCTGGTTCATTCCCATGTATCCCCGCAAAAAAAACCACCGTTGGGCCTTCTTTTTCACCCTTTAAATGGTCTATAATCCGCCCTATTTCCAATGTCTCATCAAGGGCCGTGCTATACACTTTTGACATGTTATATATCTACTTTACTGATGATGCCCACCAAATTAGAGCCTACACAAACTGGCAAACAGCCAATTTGATAATCATCCATTAACTTTTTTGCCGTTTCTATTTTAGTTCTTGGTTGCACAGTCACTACTTTTTTGATCATAAGGTCGGAAACCCTGGAATTTCTTTTTTTATGGTTCTTATCCAGGCCCTCAATATGACTCCAAGTTAAAAGACCCGCCAATTCTCCTTTTTCATTTTCAACGGGGATATGATGGATGTTGTTCCATTTCATTATGGACATAGCCAAATTGATGTAATCGTCCTCGTAAAGTTTCATCAGTTTTGTGGACATAATTTGCCCTACCCATTGAAAGGTCTCTTTTGGTTTAATTGCCTCTTTTACAGATGGCCATGTATGCACCGGTTTATTGGATTGTTGATTAGCATACATGGCTTTTGTCAATTCTACCAAAACGCTGTCCAACTTCATTTGCTTTTTTAAACCTCTAAAATTCTCAACTTGCCATTCCGCTCCAGTACCTTTCTTAGTTCTAGCCTCTATAATCCCCAGTAATCTATTAATATCCTTAACGTCAACATTACATTTTTTTAAACCTTCATAAGCTATTGGAAGAAATTCATTAATGATTAGCTTTTTTAGGGTTATTGGCTTACCTAACCAAGAAAGTACAGTTTGTCTGCCCGTTCTCGCGGATTTTATAAAATTCAGTTTTACCTCTTCAAAGTCCATAATACTGGACATGTCATCAAACTTTTTGGGCCTACCCATCATGAGGCCTACCCAAAAGGCGAAATTGGCTATTTCATCTATCACCGTGGGACCTGATGGAATGTACCTATTCTCAATACGTAGATGAGGTTTTCCATTACCAACTCCATAACAAGGACGGTTCCAGCGATATACTGTTCCGTTGAAAAGGTTCAATGCTTCTAATTTTGGGATAGTGCCATTTTCAAAAACCTGCAATGAGCTTTTTTCTATAGGTTTTGTCAAAATAATGCGATGACTGGAAATATCTTCCTTAAAAATTTCTGCTACAGAATCTTTCTGCCAATGGCTACCAAAACCTACTCTGGCAACTTGTTCCTTTAATGCATAGCTCCACTTTCTGGTATCTAAACTTTGTTGAAACAGCGCTATGCGAGTCTCCTTCCATAGTTCCCTACCCATTAATAGCGGAGAATTACAACAAATTCCCAAGACTGGTCCAGCAATGGCCTGGGACCAATTATAACTCTTGATAAAATCTCCCGGAGGAATCTGTAAATGAAGTTGAAAACTAGTGTTACAAGCCTCAAAAAGAACAGAATCATGACGAAGTGTCAACTCATCTACCCCTCTTATTTTAAGAGAAAAATGGTCTCCCCTGCAAGATTTTAAAACTTCATTGAGTTTATAATATCGAGGGATAGGGGTCATAAAATCTATTCCTAGTTCATTCTTACTAATAGTGGGTAGAATTCCGGTCAACAGAATATTTGCTCCAAGTTCGTTTGCCTTTGTTTTTGCTTTGTTGAGCAACGTTCTTAATTGTTCCTCAACTCTTGAAAAGCAATCATTCTTTAATTCAAATGGATCTAAGTTTATTTCAAGGTTATAACTCGCCAATTCTGTTGTAAAATGGGAGTCATCAACTGCTTTTAGCACATCTAGAGATTTTCCAGAAGGCCTAAAGTCATTGTCCATTAGACACATTTCCTGTTCTGCGCCTATTCTTACAATGCCATCCTCAATTAAATCTTGTTCAATAAGTAATTCCAGAGCTTTAATGTCATTAAGCAAATGTTGTACAAATGCTTTACGCTCTGCCTGATCAAACTTGCTTTTGGCAATATGTTCTCCCATATTTAGGAACTTGGTATTTAGTATGAAATAAAGCTACGAAGTGCCTAAAACTTAAAATATGATACTTGTCATATGCAAGATTTGCAGCCATACTGATAATTATCATGTTTTTTATTGATGTCCAAGGCTAATTTTGACCTATATCATTATACAGTTATGTGCGGACTTGTTCAAAAATATAATGTGCCGGGGCCTCGGTACACCAGTTATCCCACTGTTCCTTATTGGGACTTGGAGAGTTTCTCTGGCAAACTTTGGAAGGAAAGCATTTTAAAGGCCTTTCAAGAGAATCCAGAAGATGGAATAAGCATATACATACATCTTCCATTTTGTGAAAGTATGTGCACTTTCTGTGGCTGTCATAAACGAATTACAAAAAGACACGAACTTGAACTGCCCTATATAAAAACAATTCTTAAAGAATGGCAGCTGTATTGCGAACTATTTAGTTCTAAACCAACAATAAAAGAGATACACCTTGGTGGGGGCACCCCTACCTTTTTCTCCCCTGAGCATTTAAAACTGCTGGTAAATGGTATCCTGAGGCATGGAAAAAAAGCTGAAGATCCTGAGTTTAGTTTTGAAGGGCACCCAAACAACACAACAAAAGCACACTTGCAGGCTCTTTTTGATGTAGGGTTCAGAAGAGTCTGTTTTGGAGTGCAAGATTATAATGAAACTGTTCAAAAGGCCATCAATAGAGTACAGCCTTTTGAAAATGTAAAAAAAGTAACTGAATGGGCTAGAGAAATAGGGTATACTTCTGTTGGACACGATATTATTTATGGTCTTCCTTTTCAAAACATTGATGACGTTAAGGAAACCATTTTAAAGACCAATATTCTTAAGCCAGATAGAATTGCCTTTTATAGTTATGCCCATGTTCCCTGGTTGAAAGGTAATGGCCAACGTGGTTATAAGGAAACGGATTTACCGACTTCCCACGATAAAAAAAGGCAATACGAATTAGGGAAGAAAATGCTTACGGATTTTGGATATAAGGATGTGGGCATGGACCATTTTTCCCTTAGTACGGATAGTTTGTACACTGCTATGGCAAATGGAACGTTACACCGAAACTTTATGGGCTATACATCCTCTAAAACAAAATTAATGATAGGCCTGGGAGCCTCAAGCATAGGTGATAGTTGGTACGGATTTGCGCAAAATGTAAAAAGTATCGAGGAATACGAACATTTAGTATCTCATGGTGTCATCCCAATTTTTAGAGGCCATATCTTGACCGATGAAGACCAAATTATGAGAAAGCATATTCTTAATCTTATGTGCCAGTTTGAAACAAGCTGGGAATTGGGAGAAACAAGAATAAACGATTTTCAAAAAATCATTGAGAACTTATCAGAACTAGAGTCTGACGGCCTAGTTGAAATTGGAGCAAATCAAATTAAAGTGACCGAAAAAGGAAAGCCTTTTATTAGAAATATAAGCATGGCCTTTGACTTAAAACTGCATCGAAAAAAACCAGAGACACGTTTGTTCTCTATGACCGTTTAATCCTTAAATCTAAAAAAAATGAAAAGTATCATAGTACCTATAGATTTTTCAGAACAATCAGAAAAAGCCCTAAAAGTAGCAGCGGACATTGCAAAACAGCAAGATGCCGAGTTGTTCATATTGCACATGCTGGAACTTTCTCCTTCCATCATGAGCGAGTCTGGATATGTTGCCCAAGAACAAGTGGTACACCTAATAAAAATGGGAGAGCAACGATTTGTTGATTTTTTGGACAAACCATATCTCAAAGGAGTAAAAATGACTCCTATTATAAAGCACTACAAAGTTTTTAGTGAAGTAGATGAGATAGCGAGAAAGCACAATGTAGATTTAATTGTAATGGGATCTCATGGCACTGATGGATTACAAGAGATTTTTATAGGTTCCAATACGGAACGTGTGGTACGTAGCTCAGAAATCCCTGTGTTGGTCATTAAGGGCGATATTGAAAAGTTTCAAGCGGATCGCTTCGTTTTCGCTTGTGATTTTAAAGAAGAAAACGTTCCCGCATTAAAAAAGGCTGTCGACATTGCCAAACTTTTTAAATCGAAACTATACCCCGTTTATATTAATACACCTGGAGACGAGTTCTTAAGCACGGAAGACACCTATACTAGAATTTCAAAACTTCTGAATATCGCCAAATTAGGACTGGAAGTAGAAATCTATAATGACTATACTGTTGAAAAAGGGGTTCTAAATTATGGCGAGACTATCGCAGCGGATCTTATTGGAATTCCAACACATGGTAGAAAAGGGCTGTCTCACTTTTTCATGGGAAGTATTGGTGAGGACATAGCCAACCATTCCAATACCCCGGTAATAACTTTTAAAATTTGATTGATTGTATTTTTTGATTGGTTTTTTTATGCAATTAAAGAAGAAAGGGAAACTGTTGATAGTTTCCCTTTCTTTTTACTTTTTAGCCTTTTTAGCCTTTTTAATTAGTTTATGGGCCCAATCGTAATGGCTTGATAAAACTCCAATAATATAAGCTCCCATTGCATTATTGCCTGTCCAACCATAATGTTTGCGCACAAATAATTCTTTATTGGAATGGCTAACCACTAAGTTCGTTATTTTGGTATGAGAGGTATTGAATCTTTCTCTCACCTCATCCAAATCCAAGCTCATATACTTTTCATGAATTTTCTTATTCAAGGCAGGTAGTGTGCGCCAATTATACCCTTCCGCAGGAATACTCGGCTTCTCGCCTTTCATTCCAACCTCGTACCAATTCAAAAACATTAAATGCCAATGATGCAGATGTCCCAAAACGTCTCTAATATTTCTGTTCATTGTACCTTTAGGAAAATCTTTCTCTTGTTCCGTTTTGGAGAAAGAATGGATAAAATCATTCAGCTTTTGGTAGTTAGCAAGGCTCAACTCCAGCAACTCTTCCTTTGTCTTAGGTCTTGGCATTGTACTATACTTTATCCTCTTCCATTAAATCTTTCATACGCGGCCTTCTCCAAGACTTCTTGATGGTCTGGATGAGCAATTGAAATCAATGCTCGTGCACGTTGCTGTAAATTTCTCCCATAAAGGTTTACCACTCCATGTTCTGTAGCAACATGATGGATGTGGGCACGAGTTGTGGTCACCCCTGCACCTTCTTTCAAAAAAGGAACAATTTTAGAAGTCCCCTTTTTAGTGGCGGACGACATAGCAAAAATGGGTTTCCCCCCATCAGAAAGTGAAGCTCCTCTAATAAAGTCCATTTGACCTCCCACTCCAGAAAATTGATAACTTCCAATAGTATCAGCACATACTTGACCTGTTAAATCAATCTCAATGGCACTATTTATAGCGGTCACCTTTGGGTTTCTTCTTATTCTTGCTGTATCATTTGTGTATCCAGAATCCCTAAAATCGCATATGGGGTTATCATCAATGAAATCATATAATTTTCTAGAGCCTACGGCAAAACAGCTTACAATCTTCCCATTCTTCACCACTTTCTCCTCCCCAGTAATCACACCACTTTCAATCAGTGGCAGCACACCGTCAGAAAACATTTCCGTATGAATTCCCAAACGTTTGTGATTATTTAAATTAGCGAGTACTGCATTGGGAATGTTACCGATACCCATTTGTAATGTGGCACCATTTTCAATTAAAGAGGCCACATTTGATCCTATCTTATGTTCTAAATCTGAAATAATCCCTGCTTCATGCTCATGGATGGGTCTATTTACTTCAGTAGCGCATTCAATTTGATCAATATGAATTATTCCTGTTCCATGTGTTCTTGGAACATACGGGTTAATCTGAGCAATAATTTTTTTAGCCGTTCTAATGGCTGGCAGGGCCACATCCACAGAAACTCCTAAAGAACAATATCCATGTTTATCTGGACTTGAAACTTGCACAATAGCAACATCCAATGGCAAAATATTTCTTTTGAACAACCATGGAATCTCACTTAAAAAAATAGGGATATATCCAGCATCAGGTGTATTTACACTTTTTCTTACATTACCACCCACAAAGCAGGAATTTAAAGTAAAGGCTTTGGTATATGGTTCTTGGGTGTATTTGGCGTCTCCCTCAGTATGAATTGAAATAACCTCAACATCATTTAACTCCTTATAGCGCTCACAAAGTGCGTTGATAAGTTCATTGGGGGTCATGGCCGCTCCCTGTAAAAAGACACGGTCACCTGATTTAACCACATTTACTACTTCTTCTGCTGATGTTATTTTCACTTGTAATTGTTTTAAGGTTGATGACATTCTATAGTTGTTGATACAGAATCTGCCGGAGCGGCTTTGGGTGAAACATAGGGAATTCCCAATCCAAGCCCCCTGATTATAAATAGTGCTCCTACAAGCATCACAAACACGGGAACCAATTTTTTTATTTTTGATTTGATAGGATTGCTAAACAATCCTTTGGAATAGACGACCAAACTCATTAACGGAATAGTTCCTGCCCCGAACAAAACCATATATAGACCTCCTTGCAACGGGTTTCCAAAAGCTACAGCTCCCAATAGCGCCATATAAACCAACCCACAAGGTAAAAATCCATTTAGAAAACCGATAGTCAAAAATGCATCTGGAGTTTTCTTTTTAAGCTCTGCACCAAGTTTTGATTTCACTTTTCCCAAAACCGCATATATAGGTTTTGAAAAACTGTATTGATTAAAGTATTTACCTGGAACAACCACCAAAAGAATCATAACCACTCCTACACCAATGGACAATTTTTGCTGCATACCAAAAATAGACAGGCCCTTACCCAAAAAACCAAAAAGTACTCCAATTATACCGTATGCAAGGAGTCTACCAGTATGATAAATGAACAGCTGTATTGCTTTTTTAACTCTATTATCTCTATCCAACGGCAGTAAAAAAGCAATGGGTCCGCACATGCCCAAACAGTGCAAGCTTCCCAAAAACCCCAATACCATTGCGGATAACAACATATTCTAATAGACTAATTTCTCTTTATGTAAAAAAGTTTTACCTTGATATTGCCATTTTACAGTAATGTCCCAGCGACCGTCCAGCAAGCTATTGTCAGGTATGAGCAAATGTGTTTTGGACAAACTTATAGGAAAGTCAATATCCAAATGCTTGTTAGACGGTCTGTAAAGGGACACTATACCTGTGATTTGTTTAGGGTCAAACTTTTCTGGGAAAAAAATGGTCATTCCCTCTTCAGATTTTACAAATTTTAGTTTTGCTTGCATCTCCAATGCGGATTTAGATGCGTCAATTTCGTTTTGATATGCCAATTCCTGTTTGTAATACTCTTCAGTAACCAAATCATGATTGGCGCTATTATCAGTGCTCATTCTTACTACAAAATATAATATGAAACTAATGAATGCCACAAAAGCCAATACTATCCCTGTTCCCCAATTTATTTTCATAGTAATCTGTTTTAATGATAACTTCTTGGTGCTAAAAATTGAGTGGTAGTTGTCTCAATAAGTTTTTCTCCATTGTAAACTCCAATTTTCAACTTATCCTTATCTCCAGTTAATGCGGAGCTATTAATTTCTATAAACAAAGTCCCTTCTGAAATTTCCTCTGCAGGAACCTTGAAACTATCCTGAGATACCATTTTAATCTTTCCTTTATGGGACAGTAATTTAAAGCTAACGCTATCTACATCCTTAGATGTTTTGTTTACCAATTTATATGTGTATACATTACTGATATCGTTATTTGCCTTTCTTTCATACAACTGCCCAGGTAACCTCAAAATATTTGCTTCCAACTCATTTCTAAGAAAAAGCATGCCTATCAAAACCCCAGTTAGAATAAACAGGACTGCTGTATACCCTTTCATTCTAGCCGTAAACTTGAACTTTGTTTTTTTGTTTATTTCATCTTCACTTGCATAGCGAATCAAGCCCCTAGGCTTTTGAATGCTATCCATAATATGATCACATTCATCAATGCATGCTGTACAATTGACACATTCTAATTGAGTGCCATTCCGAATATCTATTCCTGTTGGGCAAACGTTTACACATTGAAAACAATCTATACAATCTCCATGACCCAAGGCATCTCTATCTTCGTTTTTACGAAACTTTTTACGTCCACTATCTCCTTCTCCGCGTTTGTGATCATAAGCAACCACTATAGATTTATCATCCAGAAGCACTCCTTGCAATCTTCCATAGGGGCAAGCGATTATGCAGACCTGTTCACGAAACCATGCAAACACAAAATAGAAAACTGCTGTAAAAATCAACAATGGAATCATTGTTCCCATATGGGCCAAAGGTCCATCAAAAACATACCTAATCAACTTATCACTTCCTATTAGATAGGCTAGAAAAACATTGGCTATCAAAAATGAAATGATAAAAAAGATAATCCATTTCAATACTCTTTTTCGAATCTTTTTACCGTTCCATGGTGACCTATCCAATCGCATTTGTGCGCCGCGATCACCATCTATCCAATATTCAATTCTTCGGAACACCATTTCCATAAAAATGGTTTGAGGGCACATCCATCCGCAGAAAATGCGTCCATAGGCTACAGTAAAAAGGGCAACGAAAATTACACCCGCCAGCATTGAAACCACAACAAGGTGAAAATCCTGTGGCCAGAAAGGAAATCCAAAAATATTGAACCTTCTTTCCAATACATTGAACAACAAAAACTGATTGCCATTTATCTTAACAAAAGGCGAAGCAATTAAAAAAAATAAGAGTACATAGCTTACATATTTGCGGTACTTAAAAAACCGACCACTTGGCTTTTTAGGAAAAACCCAAGCTCTTTTTCCATCTTCAGCTATCGTTCCTATGGAATCCCTAAAATTCTCCTCCATTGCAATTTATTTTAACCTCTCCCGTACTGCTTAATCAGCGCTTATTCTTTAAAGATAAGGCGCCATTTTCTTTAATTCATTGCCACATCAGTAGAATCAGAAACCTGCTCCATCGGTGCCTCATTTGTTTCTTCTGATTCAGGAGCGTCTGGATCTACCCAGATTTCTCCTTCAGCTGCTTTTGGGTTTGCAGCTGTAGTGCCACCCAAGGTTAATATGTAACTGGCCACCTGAGCCATTTCCAATGGTTTTAGACTTTGTTTCCAGGCTATCATACCCTTTCCATCTCGTCCGCCTTCTGATATGGTGTTGAAAACATTTTTGATTCCTCCGCCCAAAATCCAGTATTCATCTGTTAGATTAGGGCCAATTCCTCCACCTCCATCAGCCATATGGCAGGCTACACAACTTGTGGCAAATATTTTTTCTCCAGCACTTAAATCTGCAGCTTCTGGCAAAAACTCAACCGTATTCACATCTACTAAATCCTTCGCCGTTTTTTTGTATTCTTCTATAGCAATTTTAGCAGCGGCTACTTCTTGTTCGTATTCCAGTTTTTGGTCATAATCGCCAGCAACATGAAAACGTATAAGGTATACCACCCCAAAAATGATAGTTGCGTAAAAGAGATAGACCCACCAGGGTGGCAAGACATTGTCCAGCTCCCTAATACCATCATAATTATGATCTAGGATTATTTCCCCTTCTTTCTCAATTTCCCTTGTTTTGGTTAGGCGTTTATATATATTGTTAGCCCATGTCCATTCTCTTTTCTTGGCTTTGGACTCCAAGTATCGCTCTTTTGCCTCCGGTGAAAGTGTTTGGAACATTACATTTTCAATGGAACTTAAAATTAGTTCTATCGCAATTAATATCATCAATACCATTAGCATAAAAAACTGCGTAATTGGATATTCGATAATCGCTGGTTTTTCACCAGAATCTATAAAGTATTCCATTAATCCGAAGATTATGAAGAATAGCAGTGGAATACGTATCCACCAAGGTGTTCTTGTGCTCATAATGCTATAGTTTGTTATGTTGATCGTTATCTAAAGGCAATTCCCCCATTTCTTTTATGTGTGCTTTGCTGGCTGTAAAAACCCACCAAAACAACAGAACAAAAAACACGAAGAATATTAACAAGGATATCATGGGATAACTTGCAATCCCTTCTATGCTTTCCATATGGTTTTTTACAAATTTCAACATGGCTCTATTTGTTTTGAGATATTATTTCTTCTGTTTCTTTAATCTTAATATCCGTGCCCAATCGTTGCAAGTAGGCAATCAATGCAACAATTTCTCTATCACGCATTTCTATAAAATCCTCTCCGTTTTCTTGAGCGTATTTTTTATCTGCTTCATAAGTTTTTTCAAACTCAGGATCTGTATATAGGTTCTTTTCAATTTGGGTGGCCTGTTCTGCCATAGACTGCGGTGCATTGGTTATATCTTCATCAGTATAAGGCACGCCCAGTTTAACCATAGCTTCCATTTTACTCTGCGTAGCACTTCTATCATGTTCATTAATAACCAACCACTGATACGCCGGCATAATTGAACCTGATGATGTACTTTGCGGATCGTACATATGGTTTAAGTGCCAGTTGTCTGAGTACTTTCCACCTATTCTATGTAAATCAGGGCCTGTTCTCTTACTTCCCCAAAGGAACGGATGGTCGTAAACAAATTCCCCTGCTTTTGAATACTCTCCGTAACGTTCTACTTCACTCCTAAAAGGTCTTATCATTTGGGAATGACAACCTACACAGCCTTCTCGGATGTATAAATCCCGTCCTTCCAACTCTAAAGGTGTATATGGTTTTACGCTGGTAATGGTGGGAATATTGGATTTTACCAAGATGGTAGGAACAATCTGAACAATTCCACCTATTAAAATAGCGACGGTTGCCAAAATAGTCAACTGTACTGGTTTTCTTTCTAACCAGCTATGAAAGGTCTCTCCAGCAACTCTTCTTTTAGAAACTCTTGTCAAGGCAGGTGCTTCGGCCAATTCATCTTCCACAGAACTTCCTTTTCTAATGGTGATAATGACATTGTAGACCATAATCAACATACCCACAAGAAACATTGTACCCCCTATAGCCCTCATCCAATACATAGGAATGATTTGGGTAACGGTTTCTAAGAAGTTTCCGTAAACCAATGATCCATCTGGATTGAATTCTTTCCACATTAGGGCTTGGGTAAACCCTGCAACATACATTGGCAATGCATAAAGGATAATCCCTAAGGTTCCTATCCAGAAATGCAAATTTGCCAACCCTTTGGAGTACAGTGTAGTCTTAAACATTTTAGGAACCAACCAATAAATCATACCAAAGGTCAAGAACCCGTTCCAAGCCAATGCTCCAACGTGTACATGGGCAATAATCCAGTCACTAAAGTGAGCAATGGCATTTACATTTTTTAGTGATAGCATAGGGCCTTCAAATGTGGCCATACCATAACCTGTGATGGCAACAACCATAAACTTTAAAGTGGCATCAGTTCGTACCTTATCCCAAACACCTCTCAAGGTTAATAATCCGTTGATCATACCACCCCAAGATGGCGCAATAAGCATCACGGAGAAAGCAACACCAAGATTCTGTGCCCAATCTGGTAAAGAAGAATACAATAAATGGTGAGGTCCCGCCCATATATAAATGAATATCAATGACCAGAAATGGACAATGGAAAGGCGATAAGAATATATAGGTCTGTTAGCAGCTTTGGGAACAAAATAGTACATCAACCCCAAAAACGGTGTAGTTAAGAAGAAAGCCACAGCATTATGTCCGTACCACCATTGCACTAAAGCATCTTGCACACCAGCGTATACAGAATAACTCTTTAAAGCGGCCACTGGTAATTCCAAACTATTAAAAATATGAAGTACCGCAACAGTAACAAATGTTGCCAAGTAGAACCAAATTGCAACATACAGATGGCGTTGTCGTCTCTTTAGAATAGTTCCTATCAAATTCCAACCGAAAACAACCCAAACTATTGCTATAGCTATATCTATGGGCCATTCCAATTCTGCATATTCTTTTGAGGTAGTATACCCCAAAGGCAATGTAATTGCAGCTGCCACAATAATTAATTGCCAGCCCCAAAAATTAAAATTGCTCATAAAATCACTGAACATTCGTGCTTTTAACAATCGTTGGGTGGAGTAATAGACCCCAGCAAAGATGGCGTTCCCTACAAATGCAAAAATTACAGCATTGGTGTGCAATGGACGTAGCCGTCCAAAACTCAACCACGAAATACCATCCGTAATGTTAGGGAACAAAAACATAAATGCAAGTAGAAGTCCTACCAGCATTCCAACAACGCCCCATAGCATGGTGGCATATAAAAACTTTTGTACGATTTTATTATCGTAGCTAAATTGTTGTATTTCCATATTTATTGGTTTGTACTTTTAGTTAGTTCGATTTCTTTATTTTCTGGTTCGTTTTCATCTAAATCAGGCAATAATTCATCCTCAAAGAGCATGCGGACAGATGGTGTATATGAATCATCATACTGCCCTCTTTTGACTGAAAAGACAAAGGCAGCAAAAAAGACCAGCGCAACTGAAATACTTATGGCCAATAACACATATATAACACTCATACCTGGTTTAATTAAGCGTAAAACTACATTGCCGCTCTTGCGAAAAAAATGACATATATCAGCTTTTGTTATTTATTCTTTTCTTTTCCAAAGGCGCTTTTTTTGCTATGGTTATCAAGGCCGCAACAATGACAAAATTCTTACCAATGTATTGACCCAGAAGTGTTGGAACCAATGGAGGTTCTTGAAATGATTCCAAGGGAAACAACAGTAAAGGTGTAAATGTCAAGGCCATATGACAAAGAGCGATGATAACAATAGTTCTTCTCCAAAGATTGAATAGCAATAAAACACCAATTCCCACTTCTAGAATGGCAAGAAGCACTATCGACAAGGAATCAGAAATAAAGCCAAATGTTAGTTCATGAATTGTGTTCTTGGCCAAATTTTCTGCTGGACTTAAAGCCGGAAAGAACTTTAAACTCCCAAACCACAAATAAATAATGCCTATACTGATCGCCAACAAATTTGACTCAATCACATTCTTAAAACTTCCGAGTATTTTCTTTGCCAAAACCATCAAGATTTATTGTTTTAATCTTTTTCCAATTATATTGGTCATTAAGGTAGTAAAGATTACAATACTGATAGAACTTAAAGGCATAAGTATTGCAGCAACAACAGGTTCTAACTGACCTGTGACTGCGAAATACAACCCAACTATGTTATAGCACAATGAAAGAAGGAAACTGAGTTTTATGACCTGGATCGATTTTCTAGCCAACTTCATAAAAATCGGAAGTTTGGTCAAGTTTGAAGCATCCAAAATGGCATCGCAGGCCGGTGAAAAAACATTAATGTTTTCGGAAATGGAGATACCCACATTACTTTGAGCCAATGCACCAGCATCATTAAGTCCATCACCTACCATAAGCACACTGTGGTCTTTTTGTAGGTGCTTTATATAATCCAGTTTATTCTTAGGCTTTTGATTGAACAGTAAATTGGTTTTAGATGGAAGTATTTTCTGTAACTGTTTTTTTTCGCCATCATTGTCCCCAGACAGGATTCCAATGTTCATGGTTTTGCCCAGAGTGACAAAAAGGTCTTCCACCCCATTCCTATATTTATTTTTGAATACAAATCGTCCTTTAAAATCCTCATCGGAACTTACATACACCGCCGTATCGGATGCAGCGTTTGGCATAGACTCCCCAATGTAATTAGCAGAACCCACCTTAATGGTATGTGCATTCAATTTCCCTTCTATTCCCATGCCAGTGTGCTCTTGAAATTCATCAAGAGTCATAATAGCATTGGACTTTAATATCTCATACAATGATCTACTTAATGGATGATTGGATGCCCGCAACGTAGTTTTCAGCAATGCCGTCTCCGCTTCTGTCAGCTCAACCCCTTCATACAAAATAGCATCTTTTGTAGTTGTTGTTATAGTACCTGTTTTATCAAATATGGCTGTATCAATTTTTGATAATCGCTCTATAACGTTTGTGTTTTTTAAGTAGAATTTGTGTTTGCCAAATATGCGAAGCATATTACCCAATGTGAATGGAGCCGCAAGAGCAATTGCACAAGGACAAGCAATGATAAGAACAGCTGTAAAAACATTAAGTGCCATACCTGGCATATAAAACAACCAAAATGCAGTTGCTAGAATAGCAACGCTCAACACCCCAATGGTAAAACGCTTCCCAATACTATCTGTCAATGTTTGGAAGGCAGTAATCTTATCTTGCCCAAAAACTGAATTCCCCCATAATTGGGTGAGGTAACTTTGTGAAACCGATTTTACAACCTCAATTTCTAAAACTCCTGAAAGTTGTTTCCCACCTGCAAAAAGTTTTTCTCCCGACTCTTTAAAAACAGCATTGGATTCTCCGGTTACAAAACTGTAATCTATTTCTGCGTTACCCTTTATTAAAATACTATCTACAGGAATAATTTCCATATTCCTGATCAGGAGCCTATCACCAGCTTCAATCTTATAAATTTGAATATTATCTTCCTCTCCATTTGTATTCAATCTTGTTACCGCAATTGGAAAATAGGATTTATAATCCCGTTCAAATGAGAGAAACGAATACGTCTTTTGTTGAAAAAACTTCCCCAATAAAAGGAAAAAAACCAATCCCGTTAGACTATCAAAAAAGCCTGAGCCCAAATCAAAAATAATATCTACAGTACTCCTCAGAAATAAGGTTAAAATTCCCAGTGCTATGGGGACATCAATGTTCAGTAATTTAGAACGCAGTCCTTTGTATGCTGAAATAAAATAATCCTTCCCCGCATAAAACACCACTGGTAGCGAAAAAGCAAACATTAACCAACGGAATACCGGTTTATATTGATCCAACCAAAATTCCTCAACCTCAAAATACTCTGGAAAAGAGAACAACATTACATTGCCAAAGGCAAAACCCGCAACACCAAGTTTATAAATTAGTGAACGGTCCACCTTAGTCTTTTTCTTACTGTATTCTTCTAAAGAAATATAAGGCTCATAACCTATGGCACTCAATAACAGTACAAGACCTTTCAAGGAAAAATCTTCAATTTTATAGGTGACTCGGATGGTCTTTTTTGGAAAATCAACCTGTGAATTCGAGATAGATGAATGCAGACGATTTAGGTTTTCCAACACCCAAATACAAGAACTACAATGGATGGACGGAATGCTCAAATTGACCACTTGCACTCCTTCTTCATTAAACTCAACCAGTTTTTCAACGATATCCTGATTATCAAGGAAATCATATTTTTGTCGAATTTCGTTAGGAGCTGTGCCAGCCCTTGCTTCTATATCGTAAAAATTGGATAAGCCGTTTGAAGTAAAAATCTCATAGACGGTTTTGCAACCATTACAACAAAACTCCTTTTCATCAAAAAGAACCTTTGTGTGATTGCAATCATCACCACAATGATAACATCTTGTGCTTGTCATTTACATTTGCTTTACCCAAGGCAAAATTGTGTTACAATTTGTTTTAAAAATATGACATTTATCAGTTCTTTTTCAATACCTTAAGCTTAATTTTGAACCATCAGGTAAATCAATCAGTTATGGAGAGCAGGTGTGAAAATTGCATCGTTAGACAATTCAATTCGCTAAGAGCCATGAGTAAAGACGAATTGAAGCAAGTATCCGACTCTAAAACCACAAAAAAAGTCAAAAAAGGAGAGCCTCTTTTTGAGGAAGGTGAAAAATTGAATGGGGTGTTTTGTGTTCGTGATGGAGTTTCTAAACTCTCTAAACTTAGCGCTAATGGCAAAGATCAAATCGTAAAACTTGCAACCAAAGGCGAAGTTCTTGGACAGCGATCCGTAATAGCTGAAGAATGCACCAATCTTTCTGCAATAGCTGTTAACGATATGGAGGTCTGCTTCATTCCTAAAGAAAGTATCAACAATACATTACAAAAGAATCCGAACTTCACCCTTGAGGTGTTGCGGCATATGGCACATGATTTAAAGGAAGCTGATGATGTCATCGTAAACATGTCTCAAAAAACGGTAAAACAGCGTATTGCCGAAGCTTTCCTGTACTTAAAAAATAATTTTGGCGAAGATGATGAGGGTTTCTTGGCTCTTACACTTTCCAGAGAAGACATATCAAATGTTGTTGGCACAGCTACTGAATCCGCAATCCGAATTATTTCAGAGTTCAAGAAGAAAGGACTCATTCATACCTCTGGTAAAAAAGTAGGTATAAAGAATGAACGTAAGTTGGTAGAATTGGTGGAAGGCTTCTAAAGCCAAGCTGTTCAAAAACCTGATATTTGTCATAGTATCCCCTTCTGCATAGCACTAATTTTATTCCATCTTATTTTTAGTAGAATGCAAAGAATTTTAATACCTACAGACTTTTCAGAAAACGCATGGAATGCCATTAATTATGCCATGCAGTTGTTCCGCAATAAACAATGCACTTTTTATTTACTGAACACATATACCCCTGTAATTCCCAGTAGCCGGTTTATGGCTAAAATGATAGACGGGGTAAGTATAGTAGATGCCGTGCGAAATTCTTCGGAGCAAGGTTTATTGAATACTGTTGACAGAATTAAAACCAAATACGGCAATAGCAATCACAGTTTTGAAACGATTTCTTCTTTTAATTTATTGGTTGAAGAAGTAAAGGACATTGTGGATGCATATGACATTGATTTGGTAGTTACAGGAACCAAGGGCGCCTCCGGAATAGATGAGGTTTTTATGGGCAGTAATACTGTTCGCATTATAAAGAACAGTAAAAAATGTCCGGTTCTGGCCATTCCACAAAATTTTGATTTTGTCACGCCATCAGAGATTGCTTTTGCAACTGATTTTAATAGATTCTACACAGCTTCTGAATTAAATCCATTAATGGAATTAGCAGAAATGTTCCAGGCGACCATTAGAATAGTTCATGTACAATATGGAATAAAAGCATTATCAGAATTGCAGCAGTTTAACCTAAACATGCTTAGAAGGTATTTAAACCAATCTGAACATTACGTACACACAGTTTCTGAGCTTAACTCAGTATCGCAAACACTGGAAATGTTTACAGAAGAGCTAGACATTCACCTACTGGCGCTCTTGAACTACCAGCATAGTTATATGGAAAAAATGACTCGTGAGCCTATAGTGAAGCGTACTGCGTTCCATACTCAAATCCCTTTATTGGTCATCCCAGAACTGGGGATGGAAGGCGTCTCAAAAAACGTTAAAAAAAAAGAGAAGGCAATGACTGGTTAGAATCCTAACCCCTATTTCTAAGTTCACTTTGATGTAATTTGAAAGGTGTATTTTCAAGTTAATTAGTTCACCATTCCTATCTTTATGTATTGTTTTTAAATTCAAAGCATTTCACATAAAGAAGATTAATGGACAAACTACAACTTATTGAATGCCATGACAGAATAAAACCATTTGTTCACAATACTCCTGTGCTTACTTCAAGGTTGATTGATGCCATGGTAGGGGCCAGCCTTTTTTTTAAGTGCGAGAATTTCCAAAAAATGGGGGCTTTTAAAATGCGAGGAGCAGCAAATGCTATTATGCAGCTTTCGGAGAAGCAAAGACAAAACGGGGTTGTAACACATTCTTCAGGAAATTTTGCCCAAGCACTTTCTTTAGCTGCGCAGAGTTTGGGTGTTGCAGCATACATTGTTATGCCCTCCAACGCTCCACAAGTAAAAAAAGATGCTGTTAAGGAATATGGCGGAAATATTATAGAATGTGAGCCTACACTTGCCGCAAGAGAAAATACCACCAAACAAATAGAAATAGAAAAGGGTGCTGTATTTATTCACCCATCTAATGATGATGCTGTTATTTTGGGTCAAGGCACTGCATGTAAAGAATTACTGGAACTTTATCCAGATTTAGATTATGTATTTGCGCCTGTGGGCGGGGGCGGTTTAATTGCTGGAACAGCTTTAGCCGTAGAATATTTTGGAGACAACTGCAACGTAATTGGAGGAGAACCTTTTGAAGTTGACGACGCCTATCGTTCTTTACAAAGTGGCATTATAGAAACAAACCAAACTACCAATACCATTGCCGATGGACTAAGAACCCAGTTGGGTGATAGAAATTTCCCTATTATCAAACAAAATGTTCAAAGAATTATCAGGGTAAAAGAAGACGAGATCATAACCGCCATGCGAATTATTTGGGAGCGGTTAAAAATTATTTGCGAGCCATCTTGTGCAGTTGCTTTTGCAGCTATTCTTAGTAAAAAAGAGCAGTTTGTTGGCAAAAAAATTGGCGTAATCTTATCTGGTGGAAATGTTGATTTGAACAACTTGCCATTTTAGAAAATCCATTTAGGAACAACAACAAATTGATGAATACATTACTTAAAAAAGAATTCGGAATTGATGTATTGCATTTTAAAAAACTGAATGGGTATGACAATTTCAACTATCATGTTAAAACGTCATCAAACAGCTATATTTTTAAAACATACCCATATACACAAGAATTATTTGATTTAATTGAAGCTGAAACCAAAGCCCTATTATTTCTTGACCAAGATAAAACGCAGGCCTTTCCTATTCCAATTCCATTTATCAATGGGGATTACACCAAAGTTCTTGAGCTAGATGGGAAAGCCACCATTTGTAGAATGCTTTCTTTTATTGAGGGAAGTTTTATTGGAGATATTACCCCAACAAAAAAAACCTATGCTTCTTTAGGTGATTTTCTTGCTCGTTTAGACATTAAACTACAAGGGTTCAACAATTATACACTTAGAGCCAGAAAGTGGGAATGGGACCTCCAATACCTACATTTAAACAAGAAATACATTTCCGATATTCCCAATGCACACGACAGGAGTCTGGTGAGTTATTTTTTTCAGCAATTTGAGGAAATTGTGGTTCCAGTATTACCGGAGCTAAGAAAGCAAACAACATATAACGATGCCAACGAATGGAATATCTTGGTAAACAATGAAAATGTTTCCGGATTAATAGATTTTGGAGACATGGCCCACACACCATTATTAAATGAATTGGCCATCGCTATAACCTATGCATGCTACGATAAAGAAAATCCATTAGAATGGGCAATACCTATCCTAGAATCATATCATAAAATACTTCCCCTTGAAGAAAAAGAATTAAAAATCCTCTATTATCTAATAGCGGGAAGACTTTGTACAAGCATATGCAATTCTGCCCATTCCAGAAAAACCGATCCAGATAATATCTATGCCACCGGAAGCGAGAAATTTGCTTGGAGCATGCTTTACAAACTATTGGCCACAAGCCCCATTGGTGCAGAAAATATGTTTAGAAAAGCTGTTGGAATGTCAATTCCTAAAATAAAATCAGAAGCTGAGGAAATCACTAGAAGGCACAAACATAGTAGTCCCATTCTATCATTGAGCTATAAAAAACCAATTTCTATGGTTTGTTCTGCATTTCAATATATGTATGATAACCATGGCAACACCATTTTGGATGCTTACAACAACATTCCGCATGTAGGGCATTCACACCCAAAAGTGGTTGAAGCAGGACAACGACAAATGGCAAAACTGAACACCAATACGCGGTATTTGTACGATTTGCTTCCAACCTATTCAGAAAAGTTATTATCAAAATTCCCAAAATCACTGAACAAGGTATACTTTGTTAACTCTGGAAGTGCAGCAAGTGATTTGGCCATGCGTTTGGCACATGCCCATACCAAACACAAAAAACTAATGGTGATGGAGCATGGCTATCATGGGAACACGCAAATGGGAATTGATGTAAGCGATTATAAATTCAATGACCCCAAGGGCGCCGGAAAAAAAGAATATGTTCTAAAAACATCTATTCCTGATACCTATAATGGAAAGTACAAGGAGAAAAATGCTGGGTCTCTGTATGCAAAAGAGGCTATTGAACAAATATCAAATTCTGAAGAACCTATTGCTGCTTTTATATCTGAACCCATTGTTGGATGCGGAGGACAAGTGCCTTTGGCAGATGGATATTTAAAAGAAATTTACCCAGCAATACGAAAACAAGGAGGAGTTTGCATAAGCGATGAAGTACAAACTGGCTTTGGTCGTTTGGGTGATCATTTCTGGGGCTATGAGGCACAAGATGTAATTCCTGATATCGTTATTTTGGGAAAACCAATGGCTAACGGCCATCCTATGGGTGCTGTGGTTACAACAGATGAGATTGCGGAATCTTTTAGCAAAGGGGTAGAGTTCTTTAGTTCTTTTGGAGGCAATCCTGTTTCTTGCGCCATTGCATTGTCCGTTATAGAGGTTATTGAAGAAGAACGGTTACAAGAGAACGCCAAAGTGGTTGGAGATTATTACAAATCACTTTTAGTAGCACTTAAAAAAAACCATAAATGTATAGGAGATGTAAGAGGTTCTGGCTTGTTCTTGGGTGTAGAAATCATTGATGAAAAAACACAAAACACAAACAGAAAACTAGCTCATCACATTAAAAATGAACTACGCAATAGGAATATACTAATAAGCACCGATGGCCCTGATGACAGTGTCCTAAAAACAAAACCTCCCCTTTGTTTTACAAAAGAAAATGCAAAAACAGTTGTGGACACTATAAATAGTGTGCTGAAGAAAAGAAATACATTGTTTTCATTGTAATTTAGTTAGCCACCTTACGGAGTTTAAGAATAAATCTGCGTTATCACAGTCAGGGTCATGAATTGTAACAGGGATTTTCTTATCATCAATAAGAAGATCTAGACTTCTAAAAATTCCTTGATCTGTACAAACAATAACTCTACCCTCCCCAAAAGTAAAACCAATCATTCCTGAATACGAATCTGAAGATTCTTCAATTTTCATGTCTCTATTGTTGGTAGGAGTAAAATTAATTGTATTGTTGGGGAATGACAAGATGCTGTCTTCAGGGTTTCTAAAAATTGCAGCTCCACATAAAAATTTTACAATTTCTGGTGAAATTTCATTGGAAAGTTTTGATGATAGGACAGGATGGTTTCCGTTAATCATACCATTAGCTTCTGTCATAATAAAATGACTGCACCTACCATAATTATGCCCAGGAAAGTTAGGGTGATAAGCATAACCATCTCTAAATTTAATGCTAAATGCCTCTAGAAGAGGCAATGCACCGCTACCACCTGGAAAATGACTTAAAAACAAAAAGAGACTTCCCCCGTTATAAACATATTTGGCGATGGCCGTTGTTTCTTCATCTTTCAAAGGTGATTTATAAATAACTTCTTCTTTTTCTCCGCTACCTAATACAATCTTGTCATTTGGCATACCATGCAGAATAAGCATGCTTGGCTTGGCAGCAATGAGATTTATTGAATCAAGCGCTTGATCTGTGAATTGGATATCAAATCCATCTTCTTCCATAATTCTTAACATTTCACGCGCTGTCTCCTTCCCATACGAGAGTGAATATATTGTATTATGGGATTGATCTATGAGAATCTTTTTGTGATGCGTATTTTTCAATGACTTAAACTGATAATGAAAAATTGTGTCAAACTCCGCTTCAACAGTTCCTTGTCCAAAAGATAAATTGTAAATGAAGATTACTATTAGTATGCTGATATTTTGCTTCATGATATTTCTTACTTTTTCAATTCATAAATTTTTTGTGTGCCATTCATTTCATTTCTGACTGCTTTGTTTTTTTAACGCTTATTTTATAAACAAGTTCCCATGTTTTCATTTGATCTGTAGAATGATACACGTTTTTCAAATAACAACTATCGCTGATTACCGTATCAACAACTTTTACATCAAATTTCTCTTTTCCACTATACCCGCCTTTTACTAGAGTTGTCATTTTACCATCTACTATTTTGGAAGTGAATTTATGCCATCGTTGCGCTTTAGCATTTAAAAAGAATGCATGCCATTCATTGGTAGTGGTATTGAATGTTCTAATATCCGTTGAAAAAAAACGTTCCCCAGATTTAAATTGAGATTGAAACGTTTTGTGGTCATCTAAAAACTTTCCTTGTATGGTAGCCACAAATTCCAGTTTTTTAAAAGTGCCATCTTCCTGTTTCATTTCCATTTCAGACTCCCATTCTCCGCGGTAATATTCAAATTGTGCAAGCTCGGGAATGTAGTCATCAGCAAAACCATAATCTGGTTCTGTTTGTGCCCATAAACTGGCGCAAAGAAAAAATACTGTAATACTATTCAATAAGTTCATGTCAATATTTTTAAAAGGTAAACAGGTGGTATTTTCTTTTTCACATGTCGATGAAGGTATACCGTTAATTTTGATGTGATTTCATTTTATACACCCTCCCCTTGTTTTCCAATAGCGTTAAAGCTTCTTTCCAATTTGGTAATTCATTGGCATCAATAGTAAGAGTCTTAATCTCTTTTGCTATTGATTTCGATTTTTTCATGGCATCTAAATGAGCTCCACTATGGGCAAATGCTCTCATATCTTCTTCATTTCTCCAAAGTGTCATGGTATAATGCTTTGTCCAGAAACCTTTATTCTTAAAATCAACGTAGTTGGATGTTTTTAATTGATTGGATACATGGAGTGCAAAAACAGATAGTTTGAAAAATTTCAAAGGAGATTTTAAGGCAATAGAAGTGATCGTTACTTTCATTATTTATAAATTTCAATAATTATTGTTTTGGCTTAACCCTTAATCTGAGATAAATTTATGGCATTTTTCATCAAAATTTTCTTGAACAAATGCTGTATAATCTGCTAGTCAAAAAAGTACAGGTCTTTCTGTTTTATTAGAATTGATAAACAACACCCAAACTAAAATCCGTTTTATCGTCCACATCAATATTGGTTTCTAAATCCCCAAAGTCAACATTTACACGCCCAACTATTGCTTTCACATTAAAATTTCCCAAAACCGGTATCTCAAGCCCTAAGCCATATCTGTTAAATCCTTGCCCATCTTCTTGTGTAAAGTTTGTGCCGTTGGTCTCCGTAATTGTAATATCGAAATTCCTTTTTGTAACATTACCGTATGTATATAACAAGATTTTTTTCTTCCTCCCAAGGGCGATCCCAATGTTTACTCCATATCCAAACTGACTGTTGTTCTTATAATCAATTTCCATTTGATTTCTAGTATCAATTTGTTCTAAATTACCATCCGTAATGCCAAATTGAAGTTCCGCTCCAATAAGAAGTCTATCATTTACAAGCTGCTTTCTATACCCTGCTGAAAACTCGGTCACAAAGCCTGATTTCTGCCCAAGCACATCTAGATTATCAATAAAAGCACCTCCAAATATGTTTTGTACCCCCATACTTATTCCCAGATGGAAACCATCAAAGTATTTTTCAGTTTTGGATGTATCAGCGTCCGGGTTTTGTGCAATCAAACTTGCACAGGTTAAAAGAAAAAATAGTAGAAAAGAACTTGTGAATATTATGTTTTGTTTCATGGTTTATTTTTAATGATTAAGTGAATTTTAGGTTATACATCATTTTAGAGACGGCAAAAGATGTATTAGGTTCAAAATATAATTATCCATCTCCTTAAAGGATTGTTAGCATGTATATCTATTTGATATTATCGATGTGATTCGAACAATTCAAACACATCATTACCAGGGATAGCGCTCAAATATTACGTATCGGTTCCATTAACTAGTCCATCTCTAAATTCTGAAGTATATAAGTCTTGTGGGTTTTGGGCGATATCGGCATTTATATAATCAAACGGGTAGGATTAGAATAAGGTCATCTATAAACCCGAGGTTTTCTTGACCGCCATGATCATATCAAAAGATGTACTTGCCAAGGTTTCTCCATGCTCATAAGGGTGTGGATAATTGCTAGAAGCCTCATATCCCAAATAATCGGGCATAATAACAACATAGTTGTTGGAAGCCAGTGCACTGTTACACATAATAATAACCTTATTGAAGAAGGTTTTATTCTTTACTTGTGCTCGGAAGGTTAAGTAAAAAAACTCTTACCTTGGTATTGGTAGTTTAATGGATAAATAATTATCGTTCGTAAATTCTACTATTAATTATGATTATATCCTATTGTTATATACCATTAAAAGCAAAAAATGTACAACCAGTTAGAGCAATACCTGAAAGATAATTCTAACATCAGTAATGAATCATTACAAATAGTCACATCATATTTTAAGCCCTTAAAAACAAAACGCAATGAAGTCTTATGCGCAGTTGGTGAAGTATGCAGGAGTTTTTATTTTATAAATAGTGGCTGTCTGCGTATGTATGAAATTGATAATAAAGGAAACGAGGCAACAGCCTATTTTGCTTTGGAAGATCAAATAATGTCGGCCATTACCAGTTTTGTATTACAGAAACCCTCTAGAGATTTCTTGGTTTCAATTGAACCTTCAGATCTATTGGTTATAAGTCATGACAGCTTTTATAAACTTATTGAAACTATTCCTGAATTTAGTGACATGTATAATAAGTTTATGCAATTTGCCTATATTCATTCTCAAATGCGCATCTATAGTTTTTTGGGTATGGAGGGCATTGATAAATTGCGCTGGGTTATGGAACATGAGCCTAAACTACTAGGTCGAATTTCTAGCAAAGCTGTTGCTTCTTATCTGGGTATGACCAATTCAACACTCAGTAAGTTAAGGGCCCAACTTTAAAAATGAAAATAGATAAACATATTGGCACATTACCGTTATCAAAATCGAATTCTAAAACACTTCTAGAGTTATTTGGCACTAGTAACGTTTTGCCAATGTGGATTGCCGATATGGACTATGAAATAGCCCAACCTATTCAAGATGCTTTAATACAAAGAATAACAAATTCAGGTTTTGGGTATGAATACAAGCCGGATTCTTTTTTAAAGGCTCAGAAAACATGATATGAAAAAGAGTGCGGTTTAAATCTAAATACCGAGCATGTTGTCTGTTCAACTAGTATTACAACTACCATCTCATTAAAAGAATAAAGACAGTCGTCAAGTTCTCTTAACTCTTCAAATTGGGCTCATTCTCTCCTTAAAAGGTTGTCATATGACAACTTTTAAACTTTCTTAAGCAGGCATCTTTGTACCGTTGATGAACAATAAAGTTCACAATTTAAAACATAGATATTATGCCACTTACATTAACATTAACGGAAGGAGTTTTACCTATAGGAAAAGAAAAAGAAGCCGTTAAACAAATTACGGACTCCCTTTTAAAAACTCATCATCTAACAGGAAATACAGTGATGACCCCTAACATTACTGCCAATGTGCATATTGTTCCAAAAGGATTCTCTTTTTCAGGTGGAGAAGAATTTTTGGGTGCATGGGCAGAATGGAAAGTACCATCGTTTGCCTTGGCAGATCACGCCATTATTAAACAACATTTTGCTGAAGTAACAGAAATTATTCACCAATTATCTGATAAAAAACAACCCAAAGACAGGATTTACTTAAATGTTGTTCATGCAGTAGATGGGGCTTGGAACTTGGACGGAATAGCAATGACCAATGAAGAATTAGGAGAAGCTATTTCTAAAGGGTAACGTACAACGTTTTAAACAACCTTAACTCCGACTCCTGGTCGGAGTTCTTGTTTTAATAGCTAATGAAAACTATTAATAGCAATATAAATACTACCCTCGAAATTCGTCATTTGGAATTGGTAAGACTTAGAATAGGATATCTAAACGAATGTCCTTATGCTATTAGTCTTCATTATAATGAACTTAAAAGCCTCGGAGAAACCGATTTCAGACTTTCGCTAATTTCCGTCTGGAATGAAACGCCCTACTTTTCAGAAAAAGAGCGAGCATTATTTGCTTTGACCGATTACATCATAAGTTCTGATAATAACACACAATTAGAAAATGTATTTGCACTATTAAAACCTCACTTTAACAAGAATCAAATTACAGTTTTAACGCAAGCCATTAAGCAAATAGATCTTTGGACGCGCTCCATCAAACACTTCAAATTGGAAACTGCTTCTCAAAAAAGTAGCGGTCGTTAAAAACGTTGTCATATGACAACTTTTAAACTTCAAAGCCGCCGCAAATTTGTACCATAATTAAAAGCATAACGCATTTAAAAATCAAATTATAAATATTAATACAATGAAAAATTCAAGCAAAACATTTTTATTGATACATGGCGCATGGGAAGGTGCTTGGTCATGGAAAGAGACAACAACTCATCTGCAAAAAAACGGACATAGTGTAAAGGCTATTGATTTACCAGGACACGGGGATGATAAAACCCCTACTTCAGAAATAAATATGGCGCTATATGCCAACCGGGTTAAAGCGGAATTAGAAAAGACTGAAGGCAAGGTTGTATTAGTTGGACACAGTTTTGGTGGCTTCGTGATTACCCAAGTTGCTGAAGAAATGCCCGAGAAAATTGAAAAATTAGTTTACGTCGCGTCTGCTATCCCTTATGAAGGCAAGACTGCTATTGAAGTATTTGAAGAGGATCAAGAAAGTGAGTTTTTGGAAAACCTGATTTTTTCAGAAGATAAAAGCACTGCTACTATGAGTAAAGAAACAATTATGAATGTCATCTTTACAGGGGCTACTGAAGCACAAATAGATGTGTTACTACCAAAACTTGTGGTACAAGCCACCGCACCGTTTTTTGAGCAAGTCATTACAACCCAAGAAAATTTTGGACGTGTTCCTAAAGCATATATCGAAACCACTTTAGATAGAGTCATTTCTTTAAAAGCACAAAGGCATGGGCAAAAAATGCTTGGAATAGATGAAGTAATCACCCTCAAATACGGTCATGTACCTCTGGAAACAGCTCCTGAAAAGCTTGCGAATGCATTGAATGCTATTGCTGTCTCTAACCACCAAGTACCTGCGTAAATATTCACTTTGAATAAAGGGAGGTTATAACCTCCCTTTATTTAAAAACCATTGATTTCAAAAACAATATAATGAAACATATATTATTTATAGTTACAAGCACCAATGTTACAGGTACTGGAAAACATGCTGCAGGTTATGAATTTTCAGAAGTGGCGGACCCATACATGGAATTTACATCAAAAGGGTATACCGTAGATTTTGCGAGTATTCTTGGTGGAACACCACCTTTTGTTGGCTATGATAAAACCCAAGAGTTCAGCAAAACCTTTAAGGAAGGTAATGGATTTAAGCGTCTTAATTTTAGCCACAAATTAATAGATGTGGATATCAATGCTTATGATGCTATTTTCTTTCCTGGTGGCTTAGGTCCAATGACAGATATGGTTTCTAATCCTTTGGTCAAGGAAACCATTAAAGAAGTATATGAAAGTGGTCGCGTAATTGGTGCCGTTTGTCACGGCCCTGTGGCTTTGTTGAATGTGACTTTATCAAACGGAAAAAACCTTTTAGAAGGTAAACATATCAACTCTTTCACAAAAGCGGAAGAAGACATAGACAAGCATACATTAGAGGATGTAATTCCTTTTATGTTAGATGCAGAATTAACAAAGCAAGGCGCCCTATTTTCAAATACCACTCCATTTGATTCTTATGTGATAACTGATGGAAATATAGTCACTGGTCAAAACCCCGCTTCTGCATCTGGTGTTGCAAATGCGATGATGGATATTATTAAATAACAGTAAAATATCAAAACAGCTAATGACCCTTATCTTTACATTAATGTTTTTGATATCTTTACTTTTACACCGTTTTATTTATAATTCTTTCTTAGATGCTTCTCATATTAAGTGTGCTAGACCATCTATAGGTTTCCATTATGATTTCTTTCGACCATCCGCAAATCCAACTTTTTTATCAGTATCTAAACGGATATGCCCCTGTTTCCCAAGCGTCTTTTGAGGAGTTTTTGCCTTTAATAAAAATCAGAAGTGTACAGAAAAATGAGAGCATCGTATTTCGTGGACAAACGGCAAGAAATATTTATTTTGTCTGTCGGGGAATCTTAATCTCCCAGTGGATGGATGATGAGGCCAATGTATTTGTCAAAAATTTCTTCGTTGAAGGTCATTTAGCGGGATCCACGGTTTCAATGTTAACAGATTCCCCTTCTGGCTTTGGTATTGAATCTGTGGAGGATGGCACTGTTCTGGAAATGAATTACCAACGTTATAAGGAAGTAATTTATAAACACGAAGACTTAAAGAACTATTACATTGCCAATCTAGAACAAAACTGGATTATTGAGAATGAAAGACGACAGATTTCATTTGCCGCAGAAAACGCCACCGAACGTTATCTATCTTTTCTTAATAAATACCCTAAATTACCACACAGAGTACCTCAATGGCTTATAGCATCTTACCTTGGAATCACCCCCACGCAGTTAAGTAGAATTAGAAAAGACCTATAAAATTCATAGCTATCAACATATGTAAATGCAGGGCGTTACTAACTGACCTAATTTTGACACATAAATTGTAAACGCCATGAATTATGAGTCAATCAACACCCATTGTTTTAGCATTTATAGGGGGAGTTTTTTTAGCCTTGCACGGAGGCTTTAATTCACAGCTTAGTGAACAATTAAAAAGTCCAATGCTTACTTCGTTAGTAGCCTATATCATTAGTGCGCTGATTGCTTTTTTAGCAGTAGCTGTAAATACGAGACATTTTCCATCCTTTTATCAATTGAAGGATGTTCCTTATTATTTATGGTTCTCCGGAGCGCTTTTTAGCGTAGCCGGTATTGGGTTGTACTATTACACTATCCCTAAATTGGGCATCTCCACAATGATCTCTATAGGTTTATTTGGACAAATTTTGTTTTCTGTAATTGCTGGTCATTTTGGTTGGTTTGGTCTACCTACGGAACCCATGGCCTATAAAAAGATCTTCGGTTTGCTTGCTATGACTTTGGGAATTGTATTAATCAAAAACACATAAAAAAATGGACTTAAAAAAACAAAATATAGATAATTTAACCTCTCTATGGCAAGTAGTAAATCAAAGGGCCAGTGCCTATGTAATAGAAAACGTTTTTGACTATGGAATTATAAACTACTCCGACTGGCCAAACAGACTTTGGTTCAAAAAAACTCCTGAACAGACTCATCTATATCTTGCAAAAAAAATTATTTCTTCGTCCTCTACTAAAATTACCATTCCTTACTGGGAAATCAATGGGAATGATTACTATCTGCTTTTGGAGAACAATGGTTTTGTGAAGGTTTTAGAACAAGTAGGAATGTACACCGACCTCTCGAAAAGTGACTTTAAGCCATCAGAAATTAACCTCAATAAAGTTAAGGATGAGAGAACAGCTTTATTGTGGGAATCATTGTTTCAAAAGGCTTTCAATTACAAAATTGACCATAAATTACTGTTGAACAGCTATGACCAAGTAGATTATCTGATTGCCTATGACAATACTTCTCCCGTAGGAACCGCTTTGATGTACCATACTGGAAACCAAATCGTAGGAATTCATTCCATGGGCATAATTCCTGAGATGAGAAGAAAAGGTTATGCTGAAAAAATGATGCATTCCATGTTGTCTGAAGCTGTTAAGAAAGGATACAGCTATGCTACGCTTCAAGCTTCAGAAATGGGAAAAAATCTGTACTTAAAGTTGGGATTTGAAGAACAATTTTTAATGAGGAATTACACCTTACCCAAACATGCCTAAGCAAATCAGTAAACAAAATTTAATCACGACAAATCTATTAGAAAAGATTATTGAGCGCTAAAGCCTAGCTTTTTTTTGAGAAACGCAAAGCAAGGAAAACAATTGATGCTTATCTTTCTAAGATTAAATCCATTAAAATAAGTTCCAAGATTTGGGTTGGAAACAAGTTTGAACTCGAATTAATAGTATATTAAAGTTCAAATAAAACATATAGAATGAGGCAAATTTTAAAATTGTTTGTAGTTGTATTCTTCTTTTCCTGTAACGATTCTAAAATTATCCCTGCAGATGAACTTCTAGTGGACGGGCTTAAAGAACCTGTTGAGATTGTTAGAGATAAATGGGGCATTAATCATATTTATGCCAAAAACCAACATGATCTCTTTTATGCGCAAGGTTATGCGGCAGCAGCAGATCGGCTTTTTCAATTTGAGATTTGGCGAAGACAGGCCACGGGTACCGTAGCTGAAATTCTTGGAGAACGAGAATTGAATCGCGATATAGGTACACGTCTGTTTAAGTATAGAGGTGATATGACCACAGAGATGAATCATTATCATGACGATGGTGTTGAAATTATTACAGCCTACACTGATGGAGTAAACGCCTATATCGAATCTATTTTAAAAACCCCAGAAAAGTTACCTATCGAATTTAAAATTCTGGACATACAACCACAAAAATGGACTCCAGAGGTAGTTATCTCAAGACATCAAGGGTTGTTAGGAAATATAGGTCAAGAATTGCAAATAGGACGCGCAGTAGCCAAGCTGGGTGAAGAGATGGTTAAAGATTTATATTGGTTTCACCCAAAAGAACCTGATTTAACAATTGATCCTAGCATAAATACAGATTTGTTGTCAGATGATATTTTAGCCCTATACAATGCCTATCGCAAACCTGTAAAATTCTTAAAAGATAACATCGTTCCTGCTTATCAAAACACAAAAGAGAAGGAAATGGTATTGTCACTTAACGAAAGTAAAAATGACTCTTTGTCCATTGGTAGTAATAATTGGGTAATCAAGGGCAACCGTATGGCAGATGGCAATACCTACATGGCCAACGACCCGCATAGGACCATTGCCATACCATCGTTACGGTACATGAACCATTTAGTAGCACCGGGATGGAATGTTATTGGCGGTGGTGAACCAGAAATCCCCGGTATTTCCATTGGGCATAATGAATATGGCTCCTGGGGCCTGACCGTTTTTAGAACTGATGGCGAAGATTTGTATGTGTATGAACTAAACCCAAAAAACCCGAACCAATACAAATACAAGGGGAATTGGGAAGATATGACACATATTTCCGAAACCATAAAAATAAAAGGCAGAAATGATAGTATTGTAAAACTGTCTTATACAAAACATGGCCCGGTCACCCATATCGACATTGAAAACAATGTAGCCTATGCTGTACGGTGTGCTTGGTTAGAACCTGGCGGCTCTCCATACTTGGCATCTTTGCGTATGGATCAGGCAAAATCTTGGGAGGAGTTTAGAGAGGCATGTAATTATAGTCACATCCCTGGCGAAAATATGATATGGGCCGATAAAAAAGGCAATATAGGATGGCAGGCCGTTGGCATTGCCCCTATTCGTAAAAATTTTAGTGGTCTTGTTCCAATACCTGGCGATGGACGCTATGAGTGGGATGGCTATTTACCAATTGTAGAAAAACCAAATGGCTTTAATCCTAAGGAAGGCTTTTTAGCTACCGCCAATCAGAATGTAACTCCAGATGATTTTAACCATTGGGATGCAATTGGTTTCTCATGGTCAGACCCTTATCGCGGTGATCGTGTAAATGAAGTATTAGGGGCAAATGAAAACATGACCATGGAAGATATGAAGGCCCTTCAAGTCGATTATCTATCAATTCCTGCACGTATATTAGTTCCTATGCTAAAAGGCATTGCTTTTATGGATAAAGCCGCTGAGGTCAAAGAAAAAATGACCAACTGGGATTATAGGCTCGAGCCCAATTCAATTTCTGCCGCCATATATGTAGCTTGGGAAAACCAAATTAGAAGAATGGCGAACGAACGGTTTATCCCTGCCAAAGGAAAGGGCATAGTTCCCGGAATTCAAATGGCTCGAATTATGGAGTGGCTTAAGACACCAGATGCAAAGTTTGGAGCAAACCCAATTTTAGGTAGAAATAAATTTTTGAGTGATGCTTTTAGCAATGGTGTTGATGATTTAGAAAAAAGTCTTGGCCCAGATATGAACTTATGGCAATATGGGCAAAAAAAGAATAAACATGCTTATATGCAACATGCTTTGAGTCAGGTTGTAAATGATACGACAAGAACCTTACTGGACCTTGGACCGTTACCAAGAGGCGGTAACTCATACACTCCTGGTTCTACTGGTGGTAATTTAAAACAAAGCAGTGGAGCTTCTTTTCGGATGATTGTGAATACTGGTGATTGGGATGCCGCGGTAGGCTCCAACAGTCCTGGACAATCTGGTAATCCTGACAGTCCATTTTACAGTAACTTATTTGAATCTTGGGCCAAAGATGAATATTTCCCTATTTACTACTCGCGCAGCAAAATTGATTCTGTGGCTATAACTACGAAAAAATTAATCCCTTTGCAGAAATAATCTCAATAATACATTCTATTTTAAAGATTTTCTATTGATTTTCAATGGTATCTAGAATATTGATTTCAAGATATTTAGAGATTTTTGTATTCATGACATCTTCCAAATCACTCTTGTTCAAGTAGAACTCCTTGTTTTGTTCCATGAACTTTTTCAGCTTTTTATTTTTCTTCCAAAGCAGCACCCTCCCGTTTAAGACATTTGCCCCCGAATAGACTTGCATATGGCCCAAAAACAAATCTCTTTCCAAAGGTTGAACCTGCAAGGAAAACTGTGAATAGGAGATATTCTTTTCGTTAAATTCAGATATCAAGTAGTTCTCGGTTCTGCTAATTCTACCAATTCCTTTAAAATTAGTATTGTTTACTTTAAATTTTAATTCTCCAAGTTCATTTAAAACTTCAAAAGAAATAGGAATCAAATAGTTGTTCTTGTCCAAATAGAACCCAAGGTAATCACCAATTAGAAAATTAACAATCTCAAGTCTGTTTAAGGAAACTGAGAGATCAGAATCTTTATGGGGAAGAATTCCATCAACTTCCATCCGTTGGGAATATAGGTAATGATGAAAAATGGGGTTGACATCCTTGCTTCTTACTTTTTCATTTTGTTCGTCCGCATCGTTTACCTGCTCAAAAACCAATTTTCCAATAACGGGGTTGTTATTCCTGTCAAAACCACAATATGCTCCCAACAGTACAGGTTTTGTTTGCATATTATTTCCGTAGAATATATTTACAAAACATTCCTTGTTCAAGCTCGAGTTATCCTTGCTGAAATAAAACGACAAAGCACTTTCACCGGTAGGCACACATTTTCCAAAATAAGTATAAAATGTAGGTTCATAATTTTTTTCCCAGTATAAGATTTCCCAGGAAGCTGTTTTCATTTTATAAATGGTGAATTTGGATTTTATATAGTATTGTCTGTCTTCCACATAATACCCAACATAATAGAGCGCATCAATATCATTGGATGTTTCATCAAAATTGCTCCCCTCCTCTTTTCGGATATCCGCACTTAAAAAAGGGGAATTATTAAGGTATTGACCGTAGTTATCATAACCTGCGGTAAGAATTAATAAGGATAAGTAATCCCTTCTTAGTTTTACGTTTTTACTGTCACCCCTTTCAACTTCCCTGATTTTGTTGTATAAATATTTTCCATTTATCCATTGCCCCGTAATTTCTGTTATGTACCCTTTTAAACTTGGGCGCCCTTCATCATAACTGCCAAAACCATATAACTGAAATACAGTAAGCGTTTTTGTTTCTATGGAATAATGTTTAGAAAAAATAGTTAAAAGCTCTTCATGAAGACTTAACATAAAACCATTAGAAATCTGAATTCCTCTTACATTCATTGTTTAAATTTCTTAACTACCTCAAAATTAGATATATTCCATTTAAATTCCTATTTTAAATAATTAATATAAAAATAACAGGAATGATGGAATTAATATTTATGTATGTATAGGTTTGTTCAACTAACTTAAAAAGAATTTAAAATGAAGTATCTATTCCCATGCATCCTGTGCTTAATATCCTTTTCGGTTTTTAGCCAAACAGAAAAGGATATTGGTGGAAAAATTTTGGACGATTCAAACAATCCTCTTCCAGGAGCTACCATTATTGAAGTGGGCAATCCCAGCAACGGTGTTACTTCTGATTTCAATGGCGAGTTTGTTATTCCTGTCAATGAAACTACTCAAGAACTGACCATCTCTTATTTAGGTTTTGAAACTCAAACCGTTCAGATTGACGGCAATTACCTCAATATTGATTTGCAACCTGAAGCAAACCAACTGGAAGGTGTAACCATTCAAGGATTTTCTTCCGTTGCCAGTAAAGCACGTGTTAGGACACAGGCAATACAAAGTTTACCCGAAACCACCGTGGCTATTAATGCTGCAACTATAGAAACGAGTGGAATAGACAATATACAATCATTTACATCTCAAATTTCCAATGTCACCTTTAATCAAGCACAGCAACCAGGGGTGAATTTTTTAACTGTTAGAGGTATTTCCCAGATTAGAAACGCAGAATCTCCTGTGGCCGTTGTCATTGATGGTATGACCCTACCAGATGCAAGTGCCATGAACATGACTTTATATGATACCGAGCTTTTAGAATTCGTAAAAGGCCCTCAAGGAACACTTTATGGGAAAAACGCAATTGCTGGGGCAATTAACATTGTCACTAAGGAACCAACAAATAGAAATAAGACCAAGGTTATGACTAACGCCGGAAATGGTGGTTTGCTAGGTGCTGGCTTATCTTCATCTGGAGCCATTGTAAAAAATAAGTTTTATTACAGCGTGGCAGGAAATTACGAAACGTTTGATGGTTTGATCAACAATACTTTTTTAAACGAAACAGTAGATTTCTACGATGAATTTAATATTAGGGCAAAACTTAAATATCGTTTTAACCCAAGATGGTCCGCTACGTATGTTCAAGACAATTTTAAGGTGGACGCAGGCGGAAATTACTATGTGACCAAAACTGATATTTTCGACCCTACTATTCCTGTACTTGCAGACGATGACTATTCAAGTGAACCTTTTGGAGATGTGCAGGGCGATTCTGAGTTATCCAATTCATTAAGCAGTCTCAAAATTGAAGGTAATCTTACCAAAGCAAGATTTCAATCTGTTACATCTTTTAATGCCACCAAAAGATTTTATATCGGTGAAAATGACTATTCCCAATACGCATTTAGTAAAGTATCACAACGGTCAGATTCAGATACTTTTAGCCAAGAGTTCCGTTTAACATCAAACGGCTCAGAAAATCAGTTAATAGACTACACTTTTGGCACGCTATTTCAAAACAGTGATAGATATTTAAATACTTCTACATTTTTGAACCGCACCTATTACGAAGGAGGGTTTGTGGACGCATCTGCAGAAAATGCAAACTACAGTGAAGATCCTTTGGTAGGCAATGATGATGACAATACCATTAGAACATTGGCGGCTTTTGCATTTTTAGATTTTCATATATCGGACAAACTCACTTTATCCGGTGGGATTAGGGTAGACAATGATAAACTGACCAACGACTCCCGTATTACCAATACTTCCATAGAAAACGATATTACTGTGGTACAACCCAAATTTTCAATTGCTTATGCTGTATCTGATAAAATTATGGCTTATGCCAATTATGGTCGTGGCTATCGCAGTGGAGGTTTCAATTCTGAACCAACGGTGAAATTTGATAAGGAGTATGAGCCTGAATTCACTGATAATTTTGAAGTAGGGTTAAAAACGAGCTTTTTGAACAATAGAATTATCTTCAATAATGCCTTTTATTATATCAATTTTCAGAATCAGCAACAATATACCTTTATCCCATTGACTCCTTCAATTTTGGGAATCTATAATTTTGAAGAAGCAAAGATTTCAGGTTTCGAATCTGAATTGAAATTTAAGGCTACCAACAACCTTGACTTTTTTGCAAGTCTGGGACTCAATGATGGAGAAATCAAGGAAGGTACTTATAACTTGCTTACCAATGCTGCCGCATTTGATTATGAAACAAATGAAGAAGTAGATGTAAGTGGCAACACTTCTCCCTTTACAGTAAAAAGCACATTTCAAATAGGGGCCAATGCCAATATTAATTTTAGCGAAAAATCCGGTCTAACGTTACATGCCAATGTTGATAGCCGAGGCACACTTTATTGGGATCCTTTGGAAGAATACAAACAAGACCCCTATACCCTGGTCAATGCAAGAGCAAAGTTTCGTTTCAATAAAATAGGCGTAACAATTTGGGCAAATAACATTTTCGATACAGAATTCAACCAGGAGTTTTTCCCAACCGCGGAATTTGGTTTCAATAATTTAAGATTTCCAAATACTCCAACAACGGTGGGGGTTGACCTTTCCTATAGTTTTTAAATTCATTTAAATAGTTTGATGATTAATCTCTCCTTCCTATCCGAATTCGGATAAGGAGAAGCGACTAAACACTTCTTTCTTAAGAAATCAATAACACTAAAAATCAATAATTATGAGCAAAGAATATACAGCAATTCGTTTTAACGAAACAGGAGAATTAGATGTATTGGGACTGGAGAATATCACTATGGAAGACCCTGTGAATGATGAAGTTTTGTTCAAGGTTGATGCTTTTGCCCTTAATAGAGCCGATGTTCTTCATTACCAAGGGTTTCATACAACACTGCCAGATTTTCCTTCACGGATTGGATCAGAAGCAACGGGAGAAGTTGTTAAAGTTGGCACCAATGTAACCGATTTTAAAGTTGGGGATAGGGTTACCTCCATACCGTTCAATACAGCAAAATATGGTGTGCAGGGAGAATATGCTGTTGTGCCACAAGACTATTTAACTAAGGCTCCAGAAAACTTGACCATAGAGGAAGCTTGTTCTATTTGGATGCAATACTCTACAGCTTATTTTGCCTTGTTTCATGTAGGTAATGTAAAAAAAGGAGATTATGTTTTTATTCCGGCTATTTCCAGTTCTGCAGGGTACGGTTGCTTCGAATTGGCAAAAGATGCAGGAGCCACAATTATAGGCTCTACTAGAACAAGTGCTAAAAAGGATGATCTCAAAAAGCTCGGTATCGATCACCTTATTATATCAAACGAGGAGTCGGTCGGGGAAAGGTTAATGGAAATAACTGAAGGAGAAGGTGTCAGTTTTGTGTACGATCCTATAGCAGGGAATTTTTGTAACGAATATTTGGACTCCTTATCCATGGGAGCAGTGGTTATAATTTACGGATTACTAGATCCAAACCCAACGCCATACCCTTTGGTTCCTCTAATTAGGAAAAAAGCGGTGATGGATGCCTATTCCCAATTCAACCATGTAGAGGACATTGATAAACTAAATGAGTGCAAAGCATATGTCCTAGAAAGAATTGAAAAAGAAGCTCTAAAACCTATAGTGAGCAAAGTTTTTGATTTCGAAGATTACAAAAAGGCCTATGAATACATGCTTTCGAATCAACAGGTAGGGAAAATTGTAGTTAGGGTAACCAATAAATAGGAAATATGAGAGTCGCAACAGATATAGGAGGAACCTTTACCGATCTTGTGTTTTTTGATTATGACAAAAAAAGTAAAGAAGTTAAAAAGGTCCAAGTATCTAAATCCAGCACAACACCGGGAGAATTTGAAAAAGGAATCTTAAATACTATTAAAAAAATAGATTTAGATTTAAATACCATTGATTTTTTTGCTCACGGTACAACCGTGGTCATTAATGCCATAACAGAAAGGAAAGGCTCTAAAACTGCATTAATTACCACTGAAGGATTTAGAGACGTTCTAGAAATCGCAAGAGGTACAAGACCAGACTTGTATAATTTCAACTTTAAAAAAGAGGATCCGTTTGTTGATAGATATCTAAGGCAAGAAGTAAAAGAGCGTATTAATTACTTGGGTGAAGTCATTACGCCTCTAGATGAGACAACTGTAGACACACATATCACACAGTTTATAAAAGAAGGTGTGGAAGCCATTGCCGTTTGTTTTCTGCACGGCTACAAGAACCCCGTTCACGAGAAAAAATTAGCTGACTATATACGCTCCAAATATCCACAATTCGAAGTCATAACCTCACATGAAGTTACTAGAGAATGGAGAGAATATGAGCGAACGAGTTCCACTGTGCTTTCTGCTTATGTAAAACCAATAGCTACAAAATACTTAAACAATCTAACCCACCACTTACAAAAATTAGGATATAAAAATAACCTGTACATCATGCAATCTAACGGTGGCATTACCACCGTTGAAGATGTAAAGGCAAATCCCATCACGCTAATAGAATCGGGACCAGCAAGTGGCATGCTAGGTGCTGTTGTTTTGGGTAGAACTATTGGTAAAGAAAACTTATTAGTACTGGACATTGGTGGTACTACAGCAAAATGTTCATTGATTGAAAATGGAATCCCCAAAATAGTAACTACCTATAATATTGAAAAAACAAAAACTCAGGCTGGGTTTCCAATACTCACACCAGTTATAGATATCGTAGAAATTGGTAATGGTGGCGGCAGTATTGCCTGGTTAGATGATGGTGGTAAGATGCGTGTTGGACCAAAAAGTGCTGCAGCTAATCCGGGGCCTTCGTCTTATGGTAAAGGAGGTTCCAATTTCACAACCACAGATGCCAACGTCGTGTGTAATCGTATACACAAAGACTACTTTTTAGGCGGTGAATTAAAACCAGACTTTGATAGCCTGGAGAAAGCAGCAAAACCGCTCTGCGAAGAATTGGGCATGACTTTGGAAGAAATAGCACGCGGTGTTATTCGGGTGGCTAATTCCAATATGATCAATGCTTTAAAAAGCGTATCTGTAAATAAGGGTTATGACCCAAGGGACTTTTCTTTAGTGGTTATTGGAGGTGGTGGTCCCATGCACGGAGCTTATTTGGCTGAAGAATTGCAAATGCCCGAAGTGATAGTACCATTAAATGCGGGTGTTTTTTCAGCGTTCGGAATGCTAATGTCAGATTTAAGGAGAGATTACATTCGCACTGATGTGATGAATTTGAATGCTGATAATTTCTCAATGTTAAAGAGTGTCTTTCAAGAAATGAAAAATGAAGCAATAAATGCTTATGAAAGGGACTCCTATCAAAAAGAAGACATCATTTTTGAGTATTACTTAGACCTGCGCTACGCTGGGCAAGAACATTCGGTAAAACTCAGGTTAGCTGACTTGAACAATCTAAGAATTGATGAAATCGATAAAGATTTTCATCAACTGCACAAAAAGAGATATGCTTTTAGTCTAATCGATACCAAAATTGAGATTGTCAACTATCACCTGGTAGCTGAAGTTATTGTAAACAAGCCAGTGATTGCCAAAGTTGAATCAAAAGGTAATTCAATTAAAGACGCCTTAATTGCCACTGAAAAAGTAGATTTTGACGAGTCGGGAATACACGAGTGCAACTTTTTTGATAGGAATAAATTGACTCCTGACATGCTTGTACAAGGTCCTGCCATTATAGTTGAACAATCCACATCAACAGTTGTGCCGCCAAACCATCAATTTAAAATTGATGCGTATGCAAACATTATTATCAGTAAACCTCAACAATCATGAGCTTAAACAAATTTACATCAGATATCATTCAAGATTCATTGATCTCTATTGGAGAGGCCATGTTTGAAACTATTCAGCGGACCAGTATGAGTCCTATCATTTACGAAGCATTGGATTATGCTGTTGGAATTACAGACGGAGAAGGCCGATTACTGGCTCAAGGAAATGGGGTAATTACGTTTTTAGCCGCAATGAGTCTTGTTGTAGAAGAAACTTTGGAACGTTTTGGAGAGGACAACGCTTTAAAAGAGGGCGATGTAATTATGGCCAACACGCCCTACGCAGGAGGCGGGACACACTTATCGGACATTGCCCTAATTACACCGATTTTCTATAAAGGTGAACGTGTAGCATTTACCGTAAACAAAGCACATTGGACGGATATTGGGGGAACAAACCCTGGTTCGGTATCAACCGTATCAACTGAAATTTTCCAAGAGGGCATCCATTTTCCCTTCGTTAAAGTAAAAGAAGAAGGCAAGTTAAATCAAGCTCTCATTAAAATGTTAGAAGCAAATGTAAGACTTCCTAAAAGCACTTTAGGGGATTTATTTTCGGGTATTGCCGCCAATGATGTGGGAGCAGAAAGAATAATTAAACTTATTGATAAATATGGTTTGGAAGCTTACAAACAAGCCGCCGAAGAATTTATGGAATATGGTGAGCGCATTAGTTTAAAAGAGTTGCAAAAAATCCCAAACGGTGTTTATGAAAACACAGGTTGGATAGAAAATGATGGTTTTGGCAATGGACCTTTTCCGTTGAAATTGAAAATAACAATCTCCAATGAGAATATGACCTGCGATTTTACAGGATCTCATGAACAGCTAAAAGGCCCTTTGAATTTATCTAGAACCGGATTGGAAACTGCAGTAAGAGCAGCTTTTAAAGCTATAACCACACCAACACTGCCTGCCAACAATGGATCCTTTAAACATGTAAAACTAATCTGTCCAGAAAACACTATTGTGAGTGCCAAATCACCCGCTCCGATATCTGTTTATTATGAAGTTTTCTTGGCAGCAATAGATTTATTGTTAAGAACATTAGGTCCTGTAGTTCCAGAAAAATTACCGGCCGGTCATTTTAGATCAGTATGTGTGACTTATATTTCTGGAATTCACCCAGTAACCAATGAATTTTATGTGCAGGCGGAACCACTTTCCGGTGGTTGGGGTGGATGCGCTTTTCACGATGGAAACCGTGGGCAATTCTCTTATGCACATGGCGAATCTTATAATATCCCTGCCGAAACCCGAGAAAGAAAATATGGAGTGGTCGTCGAAGAATATGCTTTTCATAACGAAGGTGGTGGATATGGAGAATTTCAAGGAGGAAATGGACAGTATCTAACATTTAAGGTTTTATCTGATGAAGCATTTTTAACAGGAGCGTTTTTAGGGTATTCAATTCCAACATGGGGACTTAACGAAGGTAAAGAGGGGAGTTACAATTATTTTACCGTAATAAGAACTGATGGCACCGAAGAGCAATACAACATCGTAACCAATGTAAAGCTCAACAAGGGAGATAAGGTAAAACTGGTAACGGCAACCGGTGGCGGATATGGCAACCCCGAGAACAGGCCTTTAGACAAGGTAAAATGGGATGTAAAGAATGGATACATTACAAAAGAACAAGCATTAGAGCATTACAACTTTTCTCCTGTTCAATAACTATTTATACATAAAATGGAAGTTAAAGAATTGACATTTGCTGGAATAGATGAGTCCTATTTAAAAAATATCATCCATAAACAAGAAAAAGGTGTAGTCGTACAATGCGGTTCAGTAGTCTTAGCAAAAGGTCACCTACTTCCCTTTAAGACTTTAGGTTTTCATGAGATATCTTATTTGATTTCTGGAAAATTAAAAGTATTCACCAAAGATGGTAATGAAAAAGTGATGAACAAAGGCGATTTGATTTACTTGAATAAGGAAGAAATACGTGAAACGGAAACATTGGAAGATAGTAAGATCCTATTCTTTCTATTTAACGCTGTGCAAAAGTAATTTTTAAGTGTAAGCAGTTTATTTTGATTTAGTTGCAAAAAAAGCGGAGAAACTCTTCGCTTTTTTAAACTTAAATGGCGCCAACTGCAAAATTGAATTGAATGATAAAGCCAATTATTAAACTGTTTGATCAGCAAGTTCTGTTTTGGGAAAGCCCAAGAATTATTCAAAGAATAAGCACATTCTTGGTATTGTCATTCATACTATGTGGAATATGCAGTTCCTTGGCGTATTATAAAATAATATCCGTAGGCCCATTTAACAACGTTTTCAAACACCCTTTTTTTGCAATAGAAGTAGCCTTTACCATACTTCTCATTTTGGAATTATTGAGTTTGATTTTTGTTCTGCCCAAGTCGGTTTCAAGGTCTTTGGGTAAGCAATTTGAATTACTATCACTTATTTTTTTGCGAGATGCATTTAAAGAGTTTAGTCACTTAGATAGTTTCCTGTTATGGAGCGATAGCAAAGAAACCATTCAAAGCATGTTGGTATACTCTTTTGGAGCTTTAGTGATTTTTGCGGTAATGGGGTTTACACACAGATTGAACAGTAAAATAAGGTTATCCGAAACCTATGTGAACCAAACACAATTTGTGCGTATCAAAAAATTATTGGCACTTTTTTTATTGATCTCCTTCTTTTTGATAGGAATTCGAGACTTCATTGTGCTCATACAAACGGGAACGTACTTACACTCCTTTGATACGTTCTATACCGTTTTGATTTTTACGGATATCACCATTGTATTGGTTGCATTGCGTTATACCATTAACTATTATCGTGTTTTTCGATACACAGCCTTTGTTCTGGCCACTATCCTCATTCGGATTTCGCTTACCATTGAACCCTATTACAATGTAGCTCTTGGGGTGTTGACCTCAATTTTTGTCTTGATTTTGGCAATAGTCTATAACCATCTGCAGAAATGGCTTACGAAAAGAGAACTGACAACTTAAACTTTTTAAACATGGAAAATACCTCAAAGAATTCACAAGAAAATATAGATTCAGTTTTAACTTCCATTCCAGAAAACCAGCGTCAGCCTTGGTATGTCCCTGCTTTTATTTTTGGCGGGCTAGAATTTTGTATCCCCGTGCTATTGGTAGGAGGAATTCTAATTGGGAATTTTAGCTTGTTGGAAATTATTGGAATCTTGTTGATTGGATTGGTTTTCTTCCAATGGATCGGAAATGCGATACAAGGTTACATAGGGGCGAAAACTGGGCTGACATCATCCGCATTGGCTGCATTAAGTTTTGGAAAAGAGCAGTCTCGAATAATTGTGGGCATCGTTATTTTAATTTTGACATTGGGCTGGTGGGCCATTCAGACTTCCGTAGCTGCCGATGCTTTTAGTGCCTTGTTAGGAATCAACAAAGATGAGAACTTGTTTTTATACATTTTGAGTACTACAATTATCGGATTGCTCTTTGCCATTCCCTCAATATTAGGATACGCGTCTATCAAATGGGTAGATTACATAGCCATTCCTGCAGGCTTACTCTTAGTTACTGTTGCACTGTATCTTTCCTTTAGTAATCTTGGTTGGGAAAAAATATCTACATGGAACCCTGAAGGCAGTATGTCGTTTATTGAGGCCATTAATTTAGTCATCAGCATCAATGTCGCCCAGTGGTTAATAGCTCCTGATTATACCAGATTTGCAAAACCTACTTGGAGGGATAATATTTTAATCCCATTAGGTATAATAATAGTTGGTTTTCCATTATTCATAGTAGGTGGAATTATGTCTATTGGTACTGGAAATTCAGATATCGTACAGGTCATGCAAGAACTAGGTTTTCCAGCTTGGGGTTTTGTTGTTTTATGGGTGGCTACATGGACGAGTCAACTAGTAAGTAATTATACGGGTGGCCTGGTATTGTGCAATATGTTCAATTTAAATGATGGGAAGAGCAGAAAAGTATTGACATTGGTATTTGCTCTTGTAGGCATTTTATTGGCACTACTGGGGATCATGAATCAGTTTGTTAATTTCTTATACGCAACAGCTCTAATTATTCCAGTTATTGCAGGAGTAATCATGAGTCACTACTTTTTCGTTGATAAGATCATGTTAACATCAAAACAATCATGGAACTGGTTGGCGACAGTAAGTATGATAATTGGACTACTGGTTGGGTACTTCACACAATACTTGTATCCTATAGGTATACCGGCTGTTCTATCCTTGATAGTCTCAGGAGCACTATATCTTCTTTTAAACAATTTATTGAATACCAAAACTAGATGAAAAAAATATTTGACAATACTGAAATCGCTTTGGCCCTAAAATCAGATTCAGAACTGGATAGAGCTCTTTTTTTATTCGAATTAATAAAAAAAGAGCCCTTGGTTAAAATTGGGGCAGCAGTCACAAAATTTGCTCTAAAAGCCAACCTGCCTGTTGAAAAATTAATTCGCTCTACGGTATTCGACCATTTTTGTGGCGGCATCAATGAAGAAGATTGTCTCAGGGTTATAAAAAGAATGCAAACCAAAAATGTACATGCAGTTTTAGATTATTCAGCTGAAGGCAAAGAAGAAGAAAAACAATTTGATTATGCAGTACAGAAAACATTAAAAATTTTGGAGCATGCAAAAGAAAACAGTGCCATACCTTTTGTGGTGTTTAAGCCAACCGGTTTCGGGAGGTTTAAGATTTACCAAAAACTGACGGAGAGAAATTCTTTGAGTGAATCTGAGAAGGCCGAATGGATAACAATCAAGGAGCGTTTCAATGTGGTATGCAGCAAAGCATTTGAATACAGTATTCCGGTTCTAATTGATGCAGAAGAAAGTTGGATGCAAAGTGCAGCGGATGAACTTGTGGAAGAAATGATGGAAAAATACAATGAAGAACAGGTGATCGTTTTCAATACTTTACAAGCCTATCGATGGGATAGATTGGATTATTTAAAGAATCTTCATCAACGAGCCAAAACCAAAGGGTTTAAAATCGGTATGAAACTCGTTAGAGGAGCCTATATGGAAAAAGAAAGGGAAAGAGCTTTTTCTAATGGGTATAAAGACCCTATTTGCATTGATAAAAATGCCACGGACATATTGTATAATGAAGCTCTAAAATATATGTTGAATAATTTAAAAGATATAGCACTATTTGCGGGGACTCATAATGAAGATAGCTCGTATTTACTAATGGACATGATGAATAAAAAAGGGCTTTTTGAAAATGATAAAAAAGTTTGGTTTGGCCAGTTGTACGGCATGAGTGACCACATCAGTTATAATTTATCAGAAAAAGGATATAATGTGGCAAAATACCTTCCCTTTGGCCCGGTGCGAGATGTAATGCCGTATTTAATTAGACGAGCGGAAGAAAATACTTCCGTAGCAGGCCAGACTTCAAGAGAACTTTACTTAATAAAACAAGAGAAGAAAAGAAGAAGATTGGCAAAACCTATTTAGCAATTCTCTACAAATGAAAGTTTTGTAAGCAGAGTGATTTAAAAGCAATAATAAAATGTCAAACCAGTTTTATACATGCCGAAAATTAAAGTTCTAAAAGTCCCATTTACAATCTCCTTAAGTAATTTTGCTAGTTCTATTTTTTTATGGGACACTTAAAGTTTACAAAACCTATCATTGAAAAAGCACATATCTTGGTGGGACCAGACCATTTAATCTAAGGGAAACAAGAATTTGCCCCCTGTGATGGGTTATATGATCAGCAAGTAATAAGAAAACCTGCCTCTTTGTCCTATTCAATCCAAAATAATCTAGCTCTTCATCAAATTGAGTAATGTCAAACTGTTTGATAAACCTAATGGTTTCCTGAAATGTTTCATCAATTATCTTAATGATTTCCTTTTTGGATTTATTGGATACTTTATACCTTATGTCAGTATTCCAGTCTCTAGATTTTCTTCCACCCAATAATGATTGACTATGCCAATCCATAGCGTATCCTATATGCATCAAATTTTCAGCAAAGCTCAACGACTCTTGGGATGCTCTAAAATTGTATTTATCCTCTGGCATTATTTCCGCTACCTCAATTAGATATTTCCTAGAATTCTCGAATCGCTCTAGATATTCTTTGATAAAGTCATTCTGTTGCGCAAACAAAGGTGATTCAGCCAAACCGAATATCATAATTATGATGAGGATGAGCATTCGTCTCATTGTTTTTAGTCTTTAAATGTGAAAGCGCAAATAAACTGAAAAAGCAATCAAGTAGATAGGGTTGTGGGTCTGATAAAGGTACTAGCACCTAATATATCAAAAAAGACTATTAACCTCTAAAAAATAATTTCTACTTTCAATATGAAAATAAATAGCTCAAATAAACAATGAATAGAAGTAACTCCTTATCCAGAAGAATAAAAGAAGTTTTACTTGATGGTCATTGGATTGCAAATACAAATTTTAAGGATTTGATTCAAGGTGTTACTTGGATACAAGCTTCTGAAAAAACGGAGAACCTTAACAGCATTGCCGAAATAACCTTTCATATCAACTATTACTTAGGTGGAATTCTTAACGTATTTAAAGGTGGAAAACTCGAAATAAGGGATAAATATAGTTTTGATTTAGCACCAATTAATTCTGAAGCTGATTGGAATAGGCTTGTTGAGGATTTTATTTCTAACTCCAATGATTTCGTTCTTCATGTGAAAGCGATGTCAGATGAAAAACTCAATTCCACGTTTGTGGATGAAAACTACGGAACATATCAAAGAAATATTGAGGGTGTCATTGAACACAGCTACTATCACCTAGGGCAAATTGTTTTAATCAAGAAAATCATCACCAATTAATCGCGTAACCAAACTATAAGGTTCAAAGAAAGGATAAGTGCTATTGTCCTTGAGAAAACAAAACCCATGTATTCACAGAGCCACGGCCTAGGTTCACAGATTAAAATTTTTATGTACTGAGATGAAGTAGACTTTTGCCCTAAAGTTTACTCATGTTCCGTTATTTTTCTATTGTGCTGTTATGTAGTATCTGTCCTTTTTCTTTTTCGCAAGAAATGCAGGTGTTCCGTGGTGTAATCAAAGATGTGGACACCGGGGCCAATATCCCTTTTGCCACTGTGGCCTTGTTCAATGGGCAAGCATTGACTGATGGTACCTCAACGGACGAAAGTGGACGTTTCTCTATTCGAACGGATAAAAAAATTACTCATATCGAGGTTAGTTTCATTGGGTATGAAATGAAGACGATGATCTTATCTAACCTAAAAGACACCAACTACCTGCAGATTGGCCTTCAACCATCAAATGTGGCATTAAAAGAAGTTGTGGTGCAGGCCGAGCAAACGACCACAACTCTGAAAATAGATAGAAAAGTGATTAATTTGGGAGCCGACCTACAACAAGCGGGCGCGACCGTACTCGAAGCTTTTGACCAAATTGCCGAGATACAGACCGACTTGGGAACAGGTACCCTATCCCTTCGCGGAAGCAGTAATGTACGTTTACTCGTCAATGGAAAACCCTCTGGCCTCAGCGCTGGTGAACTATTAGAACAATTGCCTGCTGCATCTGTACAAAAGGTCGAAATTATCACTTCACCCTCCGCCAAAAATCAGGCCGATGGTCTATCGGGTATCATCAACATCATTTTAAAAAAGAAGAGGGCAAGGGGGCTTAACCTCAACCTCAATTCTGGGGTGGGGACCAAACGCTACAATTATGGCATTGAAGGTAATTACAATTATACATCAGCCAATTTTAGGTGGACAGCCTCACAAGCTGGACGCCAAATGGATAGCGAACAGACCATTGCCCAACGCTATACCAATGGCGCTACCCGTAATTTTTTTGCCCCCCATGATTTTAACGGATTGGTGCGCAAAATTTCTATGGGTCTCGATTTTTTTATAGACGACAACAACGAACTTTCCTTTGGGTTTGACTATACCAACGATTATCACAGTTTTTTCAACAACACCTTCTACTCTAATGTGACAAACAGAGACGATTTTGTCTATACCCGTAATTCGTCGCACACTCATGAAACCACCGAACTCAATGCCAACTATCTAAAAAAGTTTGCCAAAGAGGGTCATTTTATAGAGATGGACTACTACATTGCGATGAACGAAAATCTATTGCCCGCATCGGACTTTGAAGAAGGTGCGTTCCTATTTGAGGAAGAACAACGGAACAAGAATACACTACAGCAATTTGCCTTGGACCATACTTTGCCTTTGAACGAAAAAGTGACCATGGAAACAGGAATGTTGTGGAATGACCGAAAATTGGAAAGCTTTAACTATTTCCAACCTAGTGAAGGCATAGGTGAGAACGAGGTGTTCGATTACAAAGAACAGATATTTGGTATTTATGGAATGGCTTCGTTGCAATTAGGTGATTTTAATACACAAGCCGGGTTGCGGTATGAATACTTTACTTCAAATTCCGCCAACACCCTTAACAACGAGACCACAGATTTGGTTTTCAGAAACCTCTATCCGTCACTACATTTTTCATATGTACTAAATGAGGAGTATACTGTCAGTCTTGGCTATAGCAAAAGGGTCTCTAGGCCCAATTTTCACCACATCAATCCCTTTCAGATGGGTAACCAATACTTTCAATGGAAGGCCAATCCTGGGCTCAAACCAGAGTTCAGCGATAACTTTGAAATGAACGTTCAGCACAATAATAAAGCGCTTACCTGGTCTCTGTCCGCATTCTATAGGAATCGCACCGATGTCATCGTTTGGTTACAAGACATCGATACCGGCGGTGTACAGACAATAAGCTTTGACAATCTTGGCAGAAAGCAGTCCTACGGTTTTGAAACTGATTTGCGCTACACTTTAAAACCTTATTGGAACACCCAATTGTCTGGGAACTATTATTACACTAAAGTAGAACAACAAACACAGATTACCTTTGATGACCTTTATGCATCAAGTATCATCTTTAAAAACACTTTTAAGATTTCCAAGAACATCAGTACTGACATTACTTACAGGCATACCCCAAAAAACCAGAATGAATTTCGGTTCATACAACCTAGAAATCGATTGGATTGGGCTGTACGGGCCAAGCTTTTGGACAATAGGCTTGTGGCCAATCTTCGGATTATTGACGTACTCGACAACAATTTGCGCAAAGGAACCCTGATTACAGAGCAGATTACCCAAAGTGAGCTATGGAGGTTTCAATCTCAGACCTTTGGGGTGCTCTTCAGTCTTAACTATAAACTCTTTCAAAACCAAGGAAAGGTCAGAAAAAGAAAACAAAGAAATTATGACCATGCTGGGGCTAGGGATTGATTACTTAAAACAGAAACTATGAAAAAAAACACAAAGCTTACTTTGTTAGCGTTGATAGGCGCAATGTTGTCCGGTTGCGGACAGACCTCTTCAAAAGAAGTACAAATAACACCGGAAGAACTCGCTACTTGGCAAACCTTTGATAAGGGCAAAACCACAATCATTGGCAATGAACTTATTGTTGAGGAAATTGAGGGGTCCAATGGGTACTTTTTGATCAGTCCCAAACTTTTTGAGAAAGATTTCATCCTAAGTTATAAAGTGAAGGCATTGTCAGAATCCACAGTGCTCATTAATCTGTTTTCGGTCACCCAAGAAGGAGGTGGCGAAGTGTTTGCACTTCCTAACAAAACAACCACTCCGCAAGAAGTCTGGCAATGGCGCACCCAAATGAAGCATTACAATCTTACCTTCAACAACCGTTCACACGGAATCAAGCCCTTCTTCTTTAAAAACAACTCCCCCTACTCTCGTGGGTTTTATCAAACCCTTCCTGAAAACGTCATGGAAGTGGGCCACTGGTATGCTGTTGAAATTGGAAAGAAAGCGAACCGACTTTGGTTCAAACTGAACGATACTACTTATTTCGATATCGAAGATTGTAATCCATTTGCAGGAGGGCGTCTCATTTTTAGGATTAGCGGCACCACGGGCGAAAATGTCATCTTTGCAAAAGCCGCCTACAAAGATATTGTGATTTCATACGAATAGCCCGTAACTTACCAACATGGAAAGTCGAAACATATACCAGAAATTCCTACGGGTGGAGCCTTGGCTGCACATTTTTCTATGGTTGATAGTGCTGTTTTATCCGTACCTGAAATATTCGGAAAGAGAGGGCGGGTATATGATGTCCTTTGCGCATGAACTCAATTCCTTGTTTTTTAAAATGACCATTTCGTACTTTCTTTTTTTTTGGTTTTTTCCAAAAATGAACAAAAGGAAATATCTGCCATGGGCTGTATTGGCCTTGGTGGCCAATACCGTTACATATGAATTCGCTGACCGTTATTTTCACCCCAAGGACACTCACTTTTGGCAGCATTTTTTCACCGATTTGTTAACATACCTCAGTTTTGGCGTAGTCTTTTTTGCGTTGTATTCAGTTAAAAATATATACCAGCAACAAATGCAGTTAGATACTCTTTCGCGTGGTAAAAAGCAAGCTGAGATAAGTGCCCTGAAGGCACAGATAAATCCGCATTTTCTATTTAATACCCTGAACACCATTTATGCCAATGCCTTAAAAAACGATGATAAGACTCCGGAACTCATTCTAAAATTATCCAACGGATTTCGATATCTTTTTAACGAAGGACAACAAGACAGGGTCTCTTTAAAGCAAGAATTACAACATCTAACGGAATATATCGGATTGCAGCAAGAACGGTTGGCCGATAAGGTCAACGTGCAGTTTTCGACCGCCATTGATAATCCAGAAGTTCAAATAGCCCCCTTACTTTTAATTCCTTTTGTAGAAAATGCTTTTAAGTATACTAGTGTGTTAAAGGGCAAAAAACACCTCATTACCATTAGAATGACCGGTGATGGCCATGATTTTTTCTTTTCATGTACCAATCCTTTCGATACCAAGTCTAATATTGATACCAACTGGTCAGAAAGTGGTATTGGTATTGCCAATGTAAAAGAGAGATTGAAACTCTTGTACCCTGAAAAACATGATTTAAGGGTTGCGGAAGAGGACCATAGTTTTCATATCAACCTATCCATTGTACTATGAGGTGTATCATACTTGAAGACGAAAAAGCAGCACAGGAAATTTTGGAAGGCTTCCTTCAAAAGACACCTTTCACAATCCATTTGGGCACTTATGAAAGCGGATTGGATATTCCCCCAGAAGAAATTCAATCCGCAGATGTCCTTTTCCTGGATGTTCAATTACCCGAGCTGAATGGACTCCAGTTTGTAAAGACCCTTACCCATCCGCCCAAAATCATCGTAACAACAGCCTTTACCGATTACGCTGTTGAGGCATTTGAGGAAGCCGTGGTCGATTACTTAGTGAAGCCCTTTTCGTACGAGCGGTTCTTTAAGGCAGTAACGCGAATCAGAACGCAACTTTTAAAACGGCAAAACAAAAAGAACCAACAACTGTTCCTCTATGCCGATAAGACCATTTATTCCATAGTAGCACAGGACATTTTATACATCAAAGCTGAAGTGGACTATGTGAACATTGTCACCTCAGAAAGGGAAATCTTGATTTTGGATAGCCTACGCCACTGGAACGAAAAACTTCAAGATTTCGGTTTTGTTCAGATACACCGCTCGTATCTCATCAATATGCAACATATCTCCAAGGTTTACGGTAATCAGGTTTTTATAAGTGGAGCAGTGCTACCCATAGGAAAGACGTTCAAAGAAGGGTTTTTGGCGAAGATGCATTAATCATCTCAAATTAGTGAATAATATTGTTCAATTTTCTGGATTGGGGTCAGGTGTTTTTTAATGATCAATGATCCTTGAAAGCGGGGAGGCAGGTAATTTCCTATGATGATCAACGTATTTTTGGAGGTTTGGATTGGGCCATGCAGGGCAGGTTTCATGATGCTGCACTAGTGAAATTCACGGATGACGGATTTGACATGGACCTTGGTTTTGCCTTTATCCAAGAGGGACAAGTTAATGGATTTAATATTCAAGGCTTTTTTACGTATAAGGCGATGCAATATGCATACTTTAAAAAGACTTGGGAAAGAAATTCAGTCAGTTTCTTATTCTTAAATACGGGCTTTCAAAAATTTGAATCTTCAACTTTTGAAAGTGTATTCTTTGAATGGTTTTTTTGGTCGTAGTTGAGAAAACAGGAGAATGCAACTACTTTCTCCATCCTGGGAATTATAAAAAAATATTAATTTGCCATTCTTAACACTATCATACATTATGGATAAATACGTGCCAAATCGAATTTTTCGCAAGAAAGGTATCATGATCTCAATTTTACTTTTTTTTCTAGTTGGTTTAGTTAGATCGCAAGGGCAAAGTCCTGTTTCTGCCCAAACACAGAATACTTATGATACCGCACAAACCAACTGGCAGCTATTTAAATATGATATGGGTAGTGTTTTTGGGGGCATAGGTTACTCCTATACAAGGCCATTGCATTGGAAAGGAAAACAATGGAAAACTTTTGGTGCCACTATGGCCGGAACGGGCATATTGTACATTTTTGATGAGGAAACTTCTGAATTTTCAATAAACCAAAAGGAAGGGATTCCTAGATTCATAAGAGATTACGGAACCAAATTCGGAAGCCCCCAATACAATTACATGTTTACGGGAGGGTTATACTTGACAGGCTTATTGACCAAAAACACAAAATTAAGACGTACGGGAGTTTTATTGGTGGCCTCGGCCACCTCTGCAGGGTTGTTACAACAGTTGACCAAATCTCTTGTGGGAAGAGCTCGTCCAGTAAGTGGGAAAACAAAGGATACTTTTGACCCATTCAACTCAAGCAGAGATTACCATACTTTCCCATCTGGTCACACCATGCTCGCTTTCACCAATGCATATGCGATTGCAAAGCAATTCAGAAACCCTTGGGTCAAAGCTAGTATTTACTCAGTTGGTTTGGTTCCCGGCATTTCTAGATTGTGGGATGGAGAACACTGGCTTACAGATGTTGCTTTGGGTGTTGCAATCAGTATTTTCACGGTCGAATCCATTGACCGTTATCTTGACGGCCGATATAGCGAGAAATATAACGAACATGAGAAAAAAGTAAGTTGGAACCTGAATTTTGCCCCGGGACAACTGGGTGTTACAGCACGTTTTTGATCACATAGATCATAACGAGTTTTATGAGCTCACATGATATGGGGATTTTTAAAACCCTTTCGTTCATTGCTGAACCTCCAAACAAGTAAGATTGACCATTTTTCCTGCAATGCAGATACCAGCCATGTCATTTATCTCCGTATAGCTAAGACTAATTGAAAGCCACTCATTATGATTCATGTTGGGATTGAAATTGGTATGGATAATTAAAAAAAATTGGCAGGCATAAATTCTGAAAAGTTTGAATTAATTTCAATATATAAATGAATTCCTAAAGTTTGGTTATGATTGGTTTAAACTCGATAATGGCAAAAGTAAAGCCCTCTGCCACTTTGGCGATTAATGAACTGTCCGCAAAACTGATTTCAGAAGGTAAAGAGGTATTCCGGTTGGGTTTTGGACAATCACCGTTTCCCGTTCCGAACAAAGTAGTTGAAGCCTTAAAAAAAAATGCACATCAAAAGGATTATTTACCTGTTCAGGGTCTAAAGTCCTTGCGGGAAGAGATTGGTTCTTTTTTCGGAAGGCGTTATAGTTTGCCAGTTGGAGCTGAAGAAGTATTGATTGGTCCTGGATCAAAAGAATTGATATATAACTTTCAAGTATCTTGTGCGTTTGATGAATTGTTGTTGCCCACTCCAAGTTGGGTCTCATATGAACCTCAAGCGATACTTACCGGCCACAAGGTAGTATGGCTGTCCACCAAAAAAGAGAATGGATGGAAACTGGATGCAAAGGCTCTAGAAGAGCATTGTAAGAAAGATCCCGATCAAAAAAGAGCTATAATACTCAACTATCCATCCAACCCGCTCGGCAATACTTATTCTGATGAAGAATTGCAAGCTTTGGCAGAAGTGCTAAGAAAAAAACAAATCATTGTAATAGCGGATGAAATATATGGTGAGGTGCATCATGAAGGTCAGCACCAGACTATCGCCAAGTACTATCCAGAGGGGACAATAATAAGTACTGGACTTAGTAAATGGGCTGGAGCAGGCGGATGGCGTTTTGGTGTTTTTGTTTTTCCTCCACAATTGAGATACCTTCAGGATGCAATGGCCATTGTGGCAAGTGAAACTTTTACCTCCGTTAGCGCTCCCATACAATATGCAGCGATTGAGGCTTATAAAGAGGATGAATCCTTGAAGTTATATCTGGAACATACTCGAAAAGTTTTAAAAGCTGTTGGGTTATATGTTTATGACGAGCTAACAACAATAGGAATCTCAATGCCCAAGCCAGAAGGCGGGTTTTACCTTTATCCAAGTTTTGAAAAATGGAGGCCCTATCTAATTTTTATGGGTCTTACCAACAGTGAGGATTTTTGTTCGCACTTATTAAGTGAAACTGGTGTGGCACTTTTACCAGGGATGGCATTTGGACATCCTCATGATCATTTTGCTGCACGTCTTTCCTATGTTGATTTTGATGGAGAAAAAATACTGAAGTACGTCATGGAGAATCCTGGGATTAATATTGACAAAAGCTTTGTTGAAAACCATTGTGCAAGAATAGTCTTGGCAATAAAACGACTTATCACATGGACTTTATCACTGGAAAAAATACAATAGCATATTTTCTTATTATTATGTCATTTCTAGCATGTAATGATCAGAAAGAAACTTTTTTAGGAGTAGTTACATCAGCTACCCCGGAAGCATCACAAGCTGGAGAAAAGATTATGAAGATGGGAGGGAATGCTGTTGATGCTGCTGTGGCTGTTTCTTTTGCCCTAGGTGTGACCGAGCCAGCAATGTCTGGTTTGGGCGGGGGAACCCAGGTATTGCTCTCCTTAAAAAACCAGCCTCCCATAGCCATCAATGGGACTACTTTTTCACCTCAAAATACCATGGTAACCAGTGAGGACACCTTAACCTATCATCGAAGAAGTACTATCCCATCAACGGTAAAAGTTCTTGGTTACCTACATAAAAAGTATGGTAGCGGTAATGTTACTTGGAAAGAGTTGATATACCCCGCCATTGAATTGGCCAAAAATGGATTCGAAGTGGGTGAATTTAGGGCGAAAGTCTATGAAAAATATGAGGCCAAGCTACAAGGGAATAAACACCATACCTCTTTGTTTTTGATAAATGGAGATGTGGCTCCAAAAAAAGGGCAAATTTTAAAGCAACCTGTTTTGGCAAGAACATTGGAAAGACTTGCAGAGTATGGCGCAGAAGATTTCTATACAGGTCAAATAGCCCAAAATATATCGGAAGATATGCAAAACAACAACGGATGGATCAGTCTAAAAGATTTAAAAGAATTTCAGGATCCAAAAGAGTTGACCCCTTTATCCATTGAGTATGGAGATTATACCATTTATTCCCAACCTCCTCCTTGCGGAGGTTGGACAACCTTATTAATATTGAGATTATTGGAAGAAGAATCCAAGAATGATAAAATCAAAACTGATGACCTTGTAAAAGCATTGTATTTGGCTCAGAACGATAGAAGAACGGATCCAGTTACAGACTTGCTCGATTATGATAGCATTGTACATGTGAAATTGTCAACACAATACGTAACACAACTTTTATCAGCTTCGCAGGGTTTTCCAAATAGTGATGGAATTTCTAGCAATAATTCTGGTGAAACCACACATTTTTCCGTGATTGATTCGCAAGAAAATGTCATATCGGTCACGGCAAGTATAAATGCTTATTTTGGGTCTTTGGCCGCATCAGAGCAGCTAGGATTCCTATATAACTCCTATATGGATGATTTTGTATTTGGGGAGCCAGGACACCCCTTTGCCTTAAGACCAAATGCAATGGCCTACTCATCCATGTCTCCTACAATAGTTCAAAAAAATGGTGAAAACCAAGTGGTCATAGGTAGTCCTGGTAGTAGTAGAATCATATCAACTGTTGGTCAATTGACAGCTAAGTGGATTGAAAAACAGGATATTGTTGATGTAGTTCACAATCCACGCATTCATGTTAACCGAAATAAAGTCTATTTTGAGAAAAAAAAGGACACCTCCCTCGTCACCGATAATTTGGCACAAGAATATGGCCTAAGATTTCACTTCCCAAATGAAGATTTGGTTTCCCAAGAAGGATTGAACCCCTATTATGGCGGAGTACATGCTATAGCAAAGGAGAACGGTAGCTGGATTGGAGCATCGGACCCAAGAAGGGACGGACAGTCAATTCGTGTTCTGAAATAACTTCATTGGATTTGCTGGGATTTCAACTTTTTCTATTTAGTTCTATACTCTAAACATATATCATATTTATCCGCTGTTATAATAAGAATTAGATCTAAAATTGAATCCCAATAGATGTTTTGATTGCAGTGGACCGTCTAACCAGCACACAGTAAAAATTCTAATGTTTTTTCAAAAAAAGTTGTTGGATTGATTTTTTTACTATGTTTACTTTAAGTAAATGAGTCCAACTAATCGGACGCATTGCCTTTTGTTTTGAAAATTTTATTCAAGTTCGGGCTAATGGGGATAAGGAAGTCTACCCAAAAAGCCGTCTTAGGGATAGGACACCGAATAATAGGGCTGACTTCCGAAATGTTTTCTTCATACCGTAGGCTGTATCTACGATTCTTTGGTTCTACACCTGATAGGTTTTTTGCATTCCGCATTTGATATTGGTCCATTCCTACGACCCATAATCACTTTTTTATTAATGCGAAATACAGATGAAGACCAAATACATCGATTTGATCGAACAGACCTATGATTTTCCGCAAAGGGAGTTTCAGCTTGCGGAAAACAATTTGCACTTTCACGGGATTGACCTCATGGAATTGATCCACCGTTATGGGGCACCCCTTAAGTTCACCTATCTCCCTAAAATATCCGAGAATATCCAACGGGCTAAGAAATGGTTTTCGACCGCAATCCATAAACATGGTTATTCCGGTACTTACCATTATAGCTATTGCACCAAGAGCTCACATTTTGAACACGTTCTGAATGAAGCGCTCAAGAACAATATCCATATTGAGACTTCCTCTACGTTCGATATTGACATTGTGGAACACCTGAAAGCACAGGGTAAGATTTCAGATTCGACCTTTGTGCTGTGTAACGGTTTCAAAAGGGATGAATATGTTGAAAAAATTGCCCGACTCATCAACAAAGGCCACAAAAACTGCATCCCCATCATCGATAATTTTGAAGAACTCGATCTACTTGAAAATGAAATTCACGGAAACTTCAAAGTAGGAATCCGGATTGCCTCTGAAGAAGATCCCAAATTTGAGTTTTATACCTCAAGATTGGGCATAGGTTATAAGAACATAGTTCCATTTTATGCAAAGGCTATTAAGGACAATCCAAAAGTTGAGCTAAAAATGCTCCACTTTTTTATCAATACTGGAATTAGGGACACAGCCTATTATTGGAACGAGCTTTTAAAATGTCTTAAAGTATATATCAACCTAAAGAAAATATGCCCTACGCTGGATAGCTTGAATATTGGCGGAGGCTTTCCTATTAAAAACTCACTGGCGTTTGATTACGATTACGAGTATATGGTGGATGAGATTGTTAACCAAATCAATCAGGCATGCCGAGAAGCAAATGTTGAGGTTCCAGACATCTTTACCGAGTTTGGCAGCTTCACTGTGGGTGAGAGTGGTGGGGCCATTTATCAAATCTTACATCAAAAACAACAGAATGACAGAGAGAAATGGAACATGATCAATTCCTCGTTCATAACAACCATTCCAGATTCATGGGCCATTAGCAAGCGATTTATCATGCTCGCCCTTAATCGCTGGAACGAGGAATACGAAAGGGTGTTGTTGGGGGGGCTAACATGCGACAGCGACGATTATTACAATTCGGAGCAGCATATGAACGCCATCTACCTTCCCAAATTCAAAAAGGAACGGCCGTTATATGTTGGTTTTTTCAATACAGGAGCCTACCAAGAGACCATAGGCGGTTTTGGGGGATTGCAACATTGTTTGATTCCCCAGCCCAAACATATTTTGATTGCTAAGGATGTTGAAGGAAACATTAAGACCCGTGTTTTTGCCGAACAGCAGACAGCTGGAGACTTTCTTTCCATTTTAGGCTATGGCAAACCGAAGGTTTCAGAACCCAAAGTTTTAAAAAACAAAAAAATGGTATATCAACCATAAAAACTATAGTCAACATGAAACCGACAAAAACATACGCTGGAATTCCTGAGGAATATGCATCCGTGGAAAAATCCAAAGTGGTGTTGATTCCAGTGGCCTACGATGGCACTAGCACTTGGGGAAAAGGAGCTGATAAAGGCCCAAAAGCATTTTTGGAAGCTTCAGAAAATATGGAGCTCTATGATATTGAGACCGATAGCGAAGTATATCGTGAAGGAATTTGTTTGACCGAGACCTTGGATGGTTTCAATTCGCCGGAAAACATGGTCAATACTGTACATAAGGAGGTAAAAGATTTTATCAACCGAGGAAAAACGGTCACCATGATTGGCGGGGAGCACTCCGTTTCCATAGGGGCCATTAGGGCGTTCAATGAAGCATATCATGGTCTGACAGTACTCCAAATTGATGCACATGCTGACTTGCGAAAGGAATACAATGGTTCTAAATACAATCACGCCTGCGCTTTGTATGAAGCTTCACAGACCACAAATTTGGTTCAAGTAGGTATTCGTAGTATGGATCGGTCAGAAGTATCGGTCATGAACCGTGACCACGTCTTTTTTGCGCATGAAATAATGTCCGATGACTATTGGATGGATAATGTTTTGGATTTGATGACCGACAATGTTTACATCACTTTTGATTTGGATGCTCTGGACCCATCAATTCTTCCATCCACCGGAACACCCGAACCCGGAGGGCTTTTTTGGCACGAAACTCTTGAATTTCTAAAACGAATTTTTGATGAATGCAATGTAGTTGGCTTTGATATTGTAGAGCTCTGCCCCAATGAAAAGGAGAAATCCTCAGATTTCTTGGCAGCAAAACTTTACTACAAAATGCTGAGTTACAAATTCAAACAGCATTTGGACGAAATAGAAGATGAATATGAACAGCCGTACAATTTTGAAAAATTTGAAAGGAATGGTGAGCAATATGAAGAAAAGTAAAGGGGAAATTTCCCAGTTTTTGGAGAAGCACTTTTTGCATTTCAATGCAGCGTCCCTGGTCGATGCTGCAAAAGGGTATGAAGCCCAACTGGGACAGGGGGGCAAAATGTTGGTTTCGCTTGCAGGAGCCATGAGCACAGCAGAGCTGGGCAAGATTTTTTCTGAAATAGTACGCACTGAAAAAGTACATATCATATCGTGCACAGGTGCCAATTTAGAAGAAGATATCATGAATTTGGTGGCCCATTCCCATTACAAAAGAGTGCCCAATTATCGGGATTTGACCCCACAAGATGAATGGAATTTACTAGAAAATGGACTCAACCGGGTCACCGATACCTGCATTCCAGAAGAAGAAGCATTCCGTCGTTTGCAGAAACATATCTATAAGATATGGAAACAAGCCGATGAAAATGGGGAACGTTTATTTCCGCACGAGTTCATGTACCGATTGTTATTGTCTGGTGTTTTAGAGGAACATTATGAAATAGATATTCGACATTCTTGGATGTTCGCTGCTGCTCAGGCCAATTTGCCCATGGTAGTACCGGGATGGGAAGACAGTACCATGGGGAATATTTTTGCCAGTTATGTTATCAAAGGAGAACTCAAGGCCAGCACCATGAAATCGGGAATCGAGTACATGACCTTCTTGGCGGATTGGTACAAGAACAATTGCAAAAATAGAATCGGTTTTTTTCAGATTGGGGGCGGTATTGCGGGCGACTTCCCCATTTGTGTGGTACCCATGTTATACCAAGACCTCGATGAGACCGATACTCCGTTTTGGAGTTATTTCTGCCAAATTAGCGATAGTACCACCAGTTATGGATCATATTCCGGTGCAGTACCCAATGAAAAGATTACATGGGGGAAATTGGATATCGACACCCCAAAGTTTATCATCGAAAGTGATGCTACCATTGTGGCACCTCTCATTTTCGCCTACCTATTGAACCTCTAATTATGAAAAGAATCATCGTAGACTACAAAAAGTTAAACGAATCCATATTGAACCTTTTGGTTGAAGAATACCCGGATGGATATGGAGATTCGGATATCATCAGCTTTAGAAATGCTCAAGGCGATTGGGTAGAGTGTATCGAGGTCAAAACCGAAGACACCATGTATCTGGTAAAAGTCAGCCAGCGATTGACCATGGCCATGGAAGATTATGAGATTTCGGATGACAAAGAGAGTGACCTTTCTATAGAAAAGGACCCATCTAATTTTGAAGAAGAATAGAAAAACAGATAACATTAATTAAACCTATGAAAACAATCATTATCATTTTTATGGCTTTAGGGTCACTTATGGGATTCCCAGCAGAACAAGAAGAGTTTATTATTGAGGCCTCTTACATTGGTATGGAGGAAGGTGTCTATACGTTCGTAGACGATGATGATATGGAGTACGAGTTTTCAGATATTGATGTAAAGGCTTCGAAGAAGTATGACCTAGACTCAGACAAGTTCGTGGGGAAAAAATTTGAGGTTACCTATTGGACGGATACGGAAATTGACGAAAATGATATGGAATACGATGTTTATATCATCGTAAACCTAGATTTGCTTAATTAACTCAAACCTAAGGGGGCAGGCTTTTTTCTTGCCCCTTTTCAACAAATTGGGTAAAATGAAAAAAATAGTCAAATCAAGATTGTTGGCGATTAATGGATCTAAGATTCTGGTACTTAAAAAAATGGGCAAATCCACAAGATATACCCTGCCAGGAGGTGTCAAAAAACGTAAAGAAACCGAAGAAGAAGCCCTAGTTAGGGAAACATGTGAAGAAATAGCACTGAAGCTAATTGAAGAACAGATTCAATTTTATCTGTCCCACATTAAACGAACGGATACTGAAATCGTAAACAAAAATTACTATTACACCATTTTAAAGCCATCAAAAATCAAGGTTTTGGAAAAACATAAATTCGAAACGGTACTTTGGTTAAATTGGAAGAAAGCAATTGAGTTTATGGATAAATCTGATCGTATGGCCGTAAAGGCATTTTTCAAGAACATCGGAAGAAAACAAAAAAACAAAATGAATTATGAATGCCAAGTTTCACCTTGCATTGCCTTGTAAGGAAATTGAAGAAACCAAGAATTTCTATGTAGATATCATAGGGGCAAGTTTAGGAAGGAACACCGAGAACTGGTTAGATGTTAACCTATTCGGCAACCAATTGACCTTTACACAAGCCGGGGACTTTAATTTTGAATTCAAAAGCTATAAGTTAGAAGATTATGTCTTACCCTCTTTCCACTTTGGTGTCATTGTTCCAGTAGACATTTGGGGCAAGCTTTATACGCGCCTTTTTCAAATGGATCTGGAGGTCACGACCGAAGCGACCTTTATGCAGAGCAAAAAAGGAGAGCATCTTTCCTTTTTGGTCCAAGACCCTAATGGATATATGTTGGAATTTAAAAGCTTTATGGATATTGACGATATTTTTGCCACATAAAGGAAGTATTTGATTGTAGCTAACAATTTTACATTCACAATTTGTGCCATTCGAATTGGAGATAGAATACCATAAGGCTTAAATACTAAGATTTGGACCTAATCATCTCAAAATAAAAGTATACATTCCTAAGTTTGTTCCAATCACCTTCCTCATGATAGCTAGAACAATTGAATGGGGCATTACTTTTTTTATTAGCAGAGGTTACTGCATCAGCAAAGAAGAAATCTATTATTCCTAGGTATCATAAAAAGAACGATTTTTGGGACACCTTTCAATTCAACATCTTGTAATTATTCCCACCTATTTTTAAACTTTCCAAACCTTCATCGAAAGGTCAACATTAAGGGCCTTAATTAGCAAAAAAAATGTCCCCAGATGTTTGGCCTAGTGAATTTAACCAAAGTGAAAAATTAGCACTTAATAACCAGTCAAATAAGCATAATTCAATACAATTGGTATTGTTCATTGGGGATTATTAAGGTAATCTTGAAAATTTGTTATACTAATGTTGTACCTAAGCAAAAAAGCTTCCCATTTCTGAAAAGCCTTTAACATTTATTTAAGATTTGTTAAGTGCGGGCGGAGAGACTCGAACTCTCACACCTCGCGGCACTAGATCCTAAGTCTAGCATGTCTACCAATTCCATCACGCCCGCAATTTTAACAAAATTTTAAGAGAAAAAGTTTCCCCAGCTCCTAAGTCTAGCGTGTCTACCAATTCCACCACGCCCGCAAAAGGAGTGCAAATATAATTCAATTTTCGGATTTGCAAATACTCTCTTTTTAAAAACTTGTTTTTTGTACTTTTAGTGCCCTTTTAAAACTTTACATGGAACAGATCAACGATTACATTAACACTCATAAAGATCGATTTATTTCTGAATTGATTGAACTACTTAAAATACCTTCAATTAGTGCGGATCCCGCTTTTTCCCAAGACGTTTTGGAAACCGCTAGGGCTGTTGAGAAATCCCTTAAAGCTGCTGGATGCGATAAAACAGAAATCTGTGAAACCAAAGGTTATCCTGTTGTTTATGCGGAAAAAATAATAGACCCTAGCCTGCCCACGGTGCTCGTTTACGGACATTATGATGTTCAACCACCGGATCCAATCGAGTTATGGACATCACCTCCATTTGAACCCGTTATCAAAAAAACTGATTTGCACCCCGAAGGTGCAATTTTTGCAAGAGGTGCCTGTGACGATAAGGGGCAAATGTACATGCATGTCAAAGCAGTTGAATTCATGATAAAAAATGATGCTTTACCGTGTAACGTAAAACTCATGATTGAAGGTGAAGAAGAAGTTGGAAGCGATAGTTTGGCGGATTTCCTTACTGAACACAAAGAAAAATTATCAAATGACATTATTCTTATCTCCGACACAGGAATGATAGCAAATGATGTCCCTTCAATAACAACCGGATTAAGAGGATTGAGCTATGTAGAAGTCGAAGTTACAGGCCCCAATCGTGATCTACATTCCGGAATATATGGTGGAGCTGTACCCAATCCCATCAACGTTTTAAACAAAATGATTGCCTCATTACATGATGAAAACAACCATATTACCATTCCTGGTTTTTATGATAGGGTTGAGGAAGTTTCAGCAGCAGAGCGCGCAGAAATGGCAAAAGCACCATTTAATTTGGATGATTATAAAAAGGCTTTGGATATAGACGATGTCCAAGGTGAAAAAGGATTTACAACTTCGGAAAGATATTCCATTCGCCCTACTTTAGATGTTAATGGAATCTGGGGTGGATATACTGGCGAAGGAGCAAAGACTGTAATTGCCAGCAAGGCTTATGCAAAAATATCCATGCGCTTGGTTCCTGATCAGGATCCTGATGAAATCACCGAGTTGTTCACCACACATTTTGAATCTATTGCTCCAAAAGGTGTAAAAGTAAAAGTAACGCCACATCATGGCGGACTTCCTTATGTAACCAATATGGATAGCTTAGGGTATCAAGCGGCAGCTAAAGCTTACGAAACTACCTTTGATAAAACACCTGTACCAGAAAGAACAGGTGGAAGTATTCCTATCGTTGCCCTTTTTGAACAAGTTTTAGAAAGTAAGACCATTTTAATGGGCTTTGGGCTGGATAGTGATGCCATTCATTCCCCTAATGAACACTTTGGAGTTTGGAATTATTTAAAGGGGATTGAGACCATTCCATATTTTTATAAATATTATACAGAACTGTCCACATAATAACCTAAAAAAATCCACTCAAATTGAGTGGATTTTTTCAATCAACCAACAATCAAGGCAATTGTGAATACCCATTTCGGGTTTTCCACAAAAAGTATTTCTCGAACAAAACCTTTGAAAAGTCGTAGAATACATTTGGAATCATGATGGCGAAATTACGAGGTTTAAATAGACGGTCACTCACAATAATGACCTCTTTTTTGCCTGCATCCATAACGCAGATTCCTGGAATTTTGCCCCAAGCTTTTTTTCGCAATTTAGACCTACACTTAACTACCCGAGTGATGTTCTCCGCAACAATCTTTCCAGTTTCATCCGATGGGTATCCGGTTTTTGGCCCCGAAAAAGGCACCTTACCTGGTTTGAAAGGCAAATCTACCTGAACGGCAATCCCCGCCGCCCAAACATTGGGCCAATCAAGATGCCTATAATCTTCACCAACTTGCAAATAACCATTGTTAGTTGGATTGAGTACCGGTGAGTTAACCACAAAATCGACCCCAACAAAAGGAGGCATCAGCATAGTGAAAGAACTGGGCAATACTTCTCCGGATGTCAACGTAACGCTATCTTCAGTTACTTCAACAACACCTACTTCTGTCCTATACTGGATATTGAACATTTTCATGAAAGATTTTAACATGGTTTCACCTCCCGGCATACCATCAATGCCGAAATGACCAAGATACGTTTCAGGAGTAATCCAGTATAAGTCCACTTTTTTTCTGATTTTTTTCTCGCGGAGCCATTTTTCAATGTTAAAAAGAAATTCATAGGCCGCTCCCATACATCCTGCATTTTGGGTGGCTCCAATCACCACGGGCCCAGGATTCTTCATAAACTCTTCCAAGGCTTTTTTGGTTTTAATAGCACTTTTGGGCGTACCAATGTAGTGCGCGTGTTCCTTTACCCCAGGTGCCACCTCATAATCTACCTTTGGCCCTGTTGCAATGACCAAATGATCATAAGTGAAATCACCTTTCATAGTTTTGACGATGTTGTTATCTGGATCAACACTTAAGGCCTCGGTCTGAACAAACTCAACACCCTTCTTCCAAAATATTTCATCCTTTTTGAACGAGATATCCTTAACCTGTCTCCGACCAAAGGGCACCCAAATAAGTGACGGGATAAACAAAAAAAGTGGTGACTTATCAATGACGATAACCTTGTGATTCTTATTTCCTTTTCGTTTTATTTCCAATGCGGCGGTCATTCCGGCAAAATTTCCACCAATTACTACTGTGGTTGTCATGTCTTCTTGTTTTATGACATTAAGTTACGCCAAACTTCAACCAAAAAAAGTAACCTAAGTTACACTAAATCAATAATTTAAAAGTTTTCAAATATTCATCCGTAAAGTCGTTTTACGTATCGTCAAATCCCACAAAAGAATAAAATATTGGTCTTTCAATCCAACATGTTTCAGTCTATAAATAAACGTTAAAATGATGATTTTGAAGGTTTTGGTGTAACAAATGCACTCACACCACGTTCTAATAGTCAATCAGAACCAAACGAACACTATCATGTTACAACGCTTTTTTATTTTCTGCTCAGGAGCAGATACCCAGATTTTAGAAACTTGTTCCAACGGGGAACGTAACAAATATGCTGGCATAGGCGCTACTGTTTTCTTTACTGCTGTAATGGCATTTATTGCCAGTGGATATGCTCTTTATACTGTTTTTGATAATGTATTTGCTTCCATTTTCTTTGGATTGATTTGGGGTCTGTTGATTTTCAATTTAGACCGCTATATTGTTTCAACCATAAAAAAACGCGATAATTTCAAAAGTGAATTGCTACAGGCAGCCCCAAGGATTATTCTCGCTATCATTATCGCCATTGTAATTTCCAAACCTCTTGAAATGAAGATTTTTGAAAAGGAAATCAATCAAGTGCTTTTGGAAGAAAAAAATACAATGACATTGGCCAATCAAGAACAGATAGCTTTACAGTACAATCCTAAAATTGAAAGTTTAAACCAGGAAGTCTCAAGATTAAAAAATGAAGTTGCTCTTAAAGAAGCAGAAACCAATGCCCTTTATGATACTTATATCTCCGAAGCAGAAGGCACCGCCGGAACTAAGCTTTTAGGTAAAGGACCCGTCTATAAGGAAAAGCGAGAAAAGCATGATGCCTATTTGGCTGAGTTAAGACAATTAAAAGAGGGCAATGCAAAGAAGATAAGCGTAATAGAAACTCAAATTGCAAATCTAGGTTCAGATTATACTACAGCAGTAACGAATTCGCAGCCCATAATAGATGGTTTTGATGGACTTATGGCTCGCATCAATGCATTGGGCAAATTACCTTGGTTACCTTCCTTTTTTATTTTCCTATTGTTTCTAGCTATTGAAACGGCCCCTATCATCGCCAAACTTCTGGCACCAAAAGGCGAATATGATTATAAGTTTGAAGAGCAAGAAAGTGTAGTTGCTACCTGGGTAACCCAAAAAGTAGCGCAACGCAAACTGTTGTTTTCCACTGATGGGGAACTCAACCAAAAAATTTATGAGGATATCAAAAACGAGGAAGAGTTGTATCGTTACAAAAAAGAAAAAGCCGAAGAATTGCTCAAACTTCAGGCTGACTCATTTCATAAAGTGCAGATGAAGGGGTTGTAGTTAGTTTTGAGACTGAACTTTCTTAATTTGTTCATCCCCAATCTACGTCTCTCAATTTGCCATTGAATCTTAAGTTGAAATCCGTTAACTTCACTTATCGTAGGATATAAATCATTCGATAAAACGGATTCATATCCTTTTAGTTGGCGGTAATTTGAGCAATATGAGAACATTTAAACTTGGAATTGGAATATTCTTACTCTTTTTGATCACTTGCTTCAGTTGTTCCAAGAGGAATCAAGAACCGAAAATTTTTGATAAATTATCCTATTATCAACCAGAAGGATTTAAGGACTCTCTAGTTGTTGGAACACTTCAGGTCTTTGAAAATAGTGATGAGCAGAAAGGGAAGAAAATCAACCTTTTTGTGGCCGTAACACCGGCAATTGTCAGAGATAGCCAGATGGAGCCTATATTTATTATAGAAGGTGGGCCCGGTGCACCTGCTAGCAATCAGAGCTATTTTTATACAGAAATTGACCAAAGTTACAGACGTTATCATGACATAGTATATGTTGATGCTCGAGGAACAGGTAAGTCGAACCCTCTGCATTGCGATGAAATCCAAACCAATTATTCTCCGCAAGAATATTTTGATCATCCTTTTCCACAGGCAAAACTTGAAGCCTGTATTCAGAAATATCAAGATTCAGTAGATTTTAATTTCTATCAGTCAAAGTATATGGTTGATGATTTAGAGGCTGTTCGTCAATGGTTGGGATATGACAAAATCAATTTAATGGGTACTTCTTTTGGTGGAAAGGTTTCGTTGATGTTTATGGATCGTTATCCAAATTCTATTCATCGTGTGGCCTTACACGCCCCTGATGCCCCTCATTTCGAATACGTTTCGAAACGTGGCAGCTATAGTCAGCGAGCTTTAAATGAACTCTTTAAGTTATGTGAGGCCGACAGTCTGTGCTTCTCAAACTATCCATATTTCAGGAATGAATTCCAAGTGGTTATGGACAGGATTAAGACCACTAAGGTTGTTCAAAGCATACAATGGAATGGGAAAGAACAGAGGGTAGCATTAACATGGCCCCCAATTGCATATAAAATTTCAAAAATGCTTTACAGCGATGACCAGTATATTCAAATACCCTATTTGGTTCATGAGGCCTTTACAGGAAATTATACGCCACTACTTGAAGTGATGGATATTACCAATACCGATACAAATTACTTTTTTGCTGATGGGTTATGGTTCTCCAACATTTGTGCGGAGGATTTACCAGTGGCTTTGCGAAATTACGATGAAAGTGAAAAAGAATCATTCTTAGGTGATTATGTGTTTGCAACAAGAAAATACGCTTGTGATCATTGGCCAGTGCAACATTCAAAATCATCAGACCTTATTGCGGTTGTTTCTGATATTCCCACTCTCCTGATTTCAGGTCACTTCGATCCTACCCTTCCTCCAGAGACAGGTACTGAAATTGTAAAACACCTTTCAAACAGTCAACACATTATCATTCCATATATGGCACATATGCTAGGAGATCTCTCTGATATCAAATGTTACGACCGCTATATTCTTGCTTATTTTGAAGGAAAAGAAGACCAATTAGATACTGAATGTTTTAATGAGATGAAGCCAGGGCCATTTAAACTGCCGCCAACAACGTATAAAATCCATTGAAACGGTTTTATACTAGACCGATAAGTGCCCTTCAATTTTGATTCAAAGCATAGGTTAACTTCTTTTCGCCTTTCCTTCGACAGGTTCAGGATGACAGCTCAGTGCTGGCAGGCTCAAGATGACAATAGAGTGTGCAATCAGATATTAATTTTGGAGTATGCTTTTAAAGCAACGGTAAGGCTGTCTTTCCAATGCGGAATCTCCAAACCAAAAGTATTTTTGATCTTGGACTTATCCAGAACACTAAACTTTGGGCGTTCAGCGGGCATAGGATACTCCGTGGAAAGAATTGGTTTTAAATCAATGTTGATTTTGTAGTTATCAAAAATAGCCTTTGCAAAATCGTACCAACTTGCCACACCTTCATTGCTATAATTGTAAACTCCGTATTCTATGCTGTGCGCTTTTACGATATGAAGAACTACATTGGCTAAATCCAGAGCATAGGTTGGAGTCCCAACTTGATCATAGACTACAGAAAGTTCATCTCTTTCACTTCCTAACTTTAGCATGGTCTTCATAAAGTTGTGCCCAAATTCTGAGTACAACCAGGATGTTCTAATAATAAAATGCTCTTCAACATTGTTAATAATTGCGCGTTCTCCTTTATACTTGGTATCACCATAGAACCCAATAGGCCTAGCAATATCTTCTTCTAAATATGGGGTGTTCAGGAATCCATCAAAAACAAAATCTGTAGAGATATGGATTAAAACAGTTTTACTTTCATTACAGTTCATGGCCAAATTACGAGCTCCCGTAACATTTACCCTGTACGCCAAATCATTCTCAGCTTCCGCCTTGTCTACATTTGTAAATGCAGCACAATTAATACAATAAGCATAGTCTGAAGAAACAAGCTCTTGTCGTACCTCATCAAAATCCGTGATATCCAATTCTGAAGAGGATTTAAATACAAAATCCAAATCTTTTGTATGTCCATCAGAAACTAGTGATTTAAAGGTACTTCCCAATTGTCCAGATGCGCCGGTAACCAATATTTTCATAGTATGCTTGTAAAATTAATGGGGGACTGCCTCTTTAAAGACAGGCAAAAATTTATCTTTTTCAGAAATGATCAAATCCTCACTTGCTAAAATCCAATCAATATTGAATGTAGGGTCGTTATATATTATTCCTCCTTCTGATGCCGCATTGTAAAAGTTATCGCACTTGTAAGAAAACTTAGCAGTATCGCTTAAAGTTACAAAACCATGGGCACATCCCCTTGGGATAAACATTTGTTTTTTATTGTTTGATGAAAGTAATGTTGACACCACTTGTCCAAAAGTTTTGGACTCAGGTCTTATATCAACAGCTACATCTAAAACTTCTCCATCCAAGACACGAACCAATTTAGCTTGAGCATGTTCTCCCTTTTGAAAATGCAACCCTCTAAGCACTCCTTTTGAAGAAAAGGATTCGTTGTCTTGTACAAAAAATGGTTTTGCACCAGTTAATACTTCAAATTTTTCTTGGTTGTAGCTTTCAAAAAAATACCCTCTTTTGTCCTCGAACACTTTGGGCTCAATAATAAAACAACCTTCTATTTCCGTTTTATAAACTTCCATACTTTATGTCAAAGCTTCTAATAATCGTTTGCTATAACCACTCTTTAAAAATGGTTCTGTCAATTTTTTAAATTGACTTTTGGTTATGAATCCCATTTTGTAAGCAGAAGATTCAATGGCACCTATTTTAAGGCCTTGTCTTTCTTCTATGACCTGAACAAATTGTGAAGCTTGCATCAATGATTGAAAAGTTCCTGTATCTAACCAAGCCGTACCTCTATCCATAATACTTACTTTAAGCTTACCTCTTTTTAAGTATTCTTGGTTAATGTCTGTTATCTCCAACTCTCCCCTCTTACTTGGTTGAATATTTTTTGCTATTTCTACCACATCATTATCATAAAAATAAATTCCTGGTACCGCGTAATTGGATTTTGGCTTTGTTGGTTTTTCCTCAATCGAGATTACCTTGCCATCTTCATCAAATTCAACCACTCCATATCTCTCTGGGTCGGTAACATGATAGGCATAGATGATTCCTCCATCTGGATTGTTGTTTGATTGTAATAATTCTTCTAATCCCGTTCCATAGAAGATGTTGTCTCCAAGTATCAAGGCTACCTTGTCATCTCCAATAAATTTTTCACCAATGATAAAAGCTTCTGCCAAACCATTGGGGTGTTCTTGTACCGCATATTCAAACTTGCATCCGTATTTTCTGCCGTCGCCCAACAAGCGCTGGAACATGGGCAAATCATGTGGGGTTGAGATAATCAATATTTCCCAGATTCCCGATTCAATCAACGTTGAAAGTGGGTAATAGATCATGGGTTTGTCGTAGACGGGCATCAGTTGCTTGCTCACCGCTAAAGTAATGGGGTGCAAGCGTGTTCCCGATCCTCCTGCTAAAATTATTCCTTTCATGTGTCTAATTTTAAGCCAAACTTTTGGTTTTGTTATGGATGAACTTGTTCAAATACCAATCGATGGTTTTGTCAATACCGCTCTCAAAATTCTCATCAGCTTGCCAGCCTAAATCATTTTCAATTTTTGAAGCATCAATCGCATACCTAAAATCGTGCCCTGCCCTATCTTTCACATAGGTAATCAAATCTTTATAGGAACCTTCAGATTTTGGATGTTTTTTATCTAAAATTTCGCAAACAGTTTGTGCGATGTACAAGTTGTTTCTTTCATTCCTTCCACCAATGTTATAGGTCTCCCCCGATACTCCCTTATCATATGCCAGTGCAATTCCCCTACAATGGTCTAAAACGTAAAGCCAGTCACGAATATTGGAACCATCACCATAAATAGGGATTTGTTCTCCCGCCAATGCTTTTCGTATTATGGTAGGAATTAACTTTTCATCATGCTGTTTTGGTCCATAATTGTTGGAACAATTGGTGGTTACCACATTCATACCATAGGTATGATGATAGCTTCGCACAATAAAATCAGATGATGCTTTTGAAGCACTGTATGGACTGTTGGGTGCATAGGGCGTAGTCTCCATAAACAGACCTTCTTTTCCTAATGTGCCATAGACCTCATCTGTTGATACATGGTGGAATCTTGAGTTTTTATAAGCTTCTTTATATACTCCCGGGCCAACCATCCAATACTTTTTGGCTACATCTATCAAATTAAATGTACCCAAGATATTGGTCTGCATAAATGCATCTGGATTGGTAATGGAATTATCAACATGCGATTCCGCAGCAAAATGGATAACCCCTTGAATAGTATACTTCTCAAATATCTTGTCTATGAGTTTTCTATCACAAATGTCTCCTTTGATAAACGTATAGCGCTCATGCTTCTCAACTTCATTCAAGTTTTCTAAATCTCCTGCATAAGTGAGTGCATCAATATTAATCAGGTGAACATCCGTATTTGCTTCTAAAAAATAGGGGACAAAGTTGGATCCTATAAATCCTGCTCCTCCCGTAACTAAAATATTTGTCATGCAGATTATGCTTTCGTATTACTTATTTTGTAAATATAATCCTACTTTTTGTGGTCGTTCAATTATTGTTGTGAATGGCTGGTTTTTGTTGGTGGAATACTTTAATATATGTTTTAAAGCAAAACAAACCAATTTATTAAACTCCATATTTTCATTCTGACAGTAAATACTGAATAAACATAAAATCTTTTTCCTACTTTCGTATTAGGCCTTTTTGTTTTAAATGGAAAACCAAGTTACGGAAAAACCTTATATCCTTGCGGTTGATGACGAACAGCTAAATTTAGAGCTGCTTCGATTTATTTTAGAACGAAATAACTACCAATTTGAAGGCACCAGCGATGATGACTATTTTTTTCAACTTCTTGAAAAAAGAAAACCAGACCTTATTCTTCTTGATGTTATTATGCCTCGTATTGAAGGGTTTGAACTCTGTGAGAAAATCAAGAGTTTTAGAAAATACAAAGACATACCAATTATTTTTCTTACCGGTAAGGTAAACGTGAAAGATAAGGTGAAAGGTTTTGAAGTAGGCGGGGTGGATTATGTTACCAAACCATTTAATGAGCAAGAATTGATTGCCAGAATACAGACTCATGTTGAGTTGATTCGAGCTAAAAACCAAATTGAAAAACAGGCCCAAAACCTGAAACAATCCAATGATCTTAAGGACCGAATGTTTTCCATTATCGGACATGATTTGCGTTCTCCTTTGAGTGCTGCTAAATTGAAAATGGATTTCATTATGAGGGGAATCATTGACCCCAAGGATGACAAGTTTTTGGACGAAACAGTTTATGATCTTCTAAAAACAATGGATGAAGCCTTGAATCTACTTCAAAATTTATTGGGTTGGGCAAAATCCGAAAGTGATCAAATTCAAGTGATTCCTGAAAAACTCAATATAAACGAATTGGTAGAACAGACATTTCGCTTATTAAAATTGGGGAGTGATCATAAAAAAATTGAAATGCAGAATAACGTTCCGATCGATGTTTTTGCCTATGCCGATAACAACATGATCAAGACCGTACTACGAAATATACTTTCCAATGCTATAAAATTCACCCCTGTTGAAGGTATCATTAAAATCAATTCTAAGCTTAGAAAAAATAAGCTTGTTATAGAAATCGAGGATAATGGTAATGGTATTCCCAAAGAGGATATCAAAAAAATCTTGAATCCTAACGAACACTTTAGCAAACTGGGAACCGAAAAAGAACCAGGTACTGGATTGGGTCTTGTGCTTTGTCAAAATTTTGTCCAAAAAAATGGAGGCACTTTAAAAATTCGAAGTGAGGTTGGAAAAGGAAGCACCTTTTATTTTGATCTACCTCTTTTTACAGAAGAGGACTAAGCAACCGCTTCTTTCTGTACATCTCTTTTAGCACGCTCCCAATTAACGGATTGATTTCCTTTGATATATCTTCCAAAACCAAGGAATACCGAAAGGTTCATGATAAAGAAATAGTACGGTATAAAAAGTACCTTTAAGCGAATCTGTCTGTTTTCTAAAAACCAACCCAATAAAGCCGCCGCATAAAATAATACCTGTCCCCAAAACAGTAGACTGAACAGGCCTAGGGAAAATAGTCCTTCATTTTGAGTCAAAACAAAATTGGCAGGAATTATTAAAAAAAGTAAAAGTGGGGTCAACGTCCAACGCAATACGCGATGCGAAATATATTGAAACGAGAGCGTTCCGTATTTAAAGAAATTTAGCAACGCCTTTAATCTAACTACAGATTGAATTCCCCCTGCCGAAATTCTTACTTTTCGTTTTAATTCTTCTTTTACATTGGCAGATGCGGTTTCAATAGCATAAGCCTCAGGATTATATTGAATGGTGTAACCAGACATGGCTACACGCAGTGAAATCATAAAATCATCCAACAGTGTGTCCTTCTCTACTTCTTGCCATAGTGCTGTTCTGATTGCAAAAAGTTCACCGGCAGCTCCAACAACCGAGTAGAGTTCTGCATCCCATTTTTTAAGCTGTGACTCGTATTTCCAATACATCCCTTCTCCAGCGCCAGCAGCACTATCTGCGTCTTTGGAATAAATTCGCTTTTCACCCGAAACACAACCTACTGTTGGGTTTCTGAACAAGCGTACAATTTCTCTAATAGAATCTTTGCCAAGATCGGTATTGGCATCAGAAAAGATAACAATTGGTGTTTTTACAAACGCCATACCGCGATTCATAGCTGCAATTTTCCCAGCCCTTTCATCTTTATGATGTACTTCTACTCCATCATACTTTTTTAATAAATCTGGGGTACCATCATCGGATCCATCTGTCACCCAAATTTGAGTCACTTTACCTTGTGGGTAGTTTAAACTTTTTGAGTTTTTTACTTTTTGCTCTAAATAATCCTTTTCATTAAAGGCGCTTACAAAAAGGGTTACTTCTGGCTCATAATCTTCATTGCCCTCAAAATTTTTAGATAAACCGAGGATTCTTCTAATCTTGATAATTAAAAACAATAGTATTCCATACCCCAGGTATGAGTAAAAAATGATAAAAAGTGAAATCCAGAAAAATATCTTTAAAAACTCCATTGCTATTTTTTTTAATTCATGAATGAATTATACTGCTACAAGATTCTTTTTTGCTGTTCTTTCCCATTCTCCCGTATCATGGTTATATGTTTTAACCACCCGTGCAGGATTACCAACAGCAACCGAATAGGCTGGAACATCTTTCGTGACAACACTTCCACCTGCAATAATGCAATGTTTTCCTATTGTAACCCCCGCAACAATTACACTATTTGCCCCTATCCAAGTTTCTTCTTCAACAATGATTGTTGCAGTAGATACTCCTTGTGCGTGAATGGGTTGTGACACGTCCTCATAATTATGGTTAAGCCCAGAAAGTACTACGTTTTGTGCCAATCGGACATCATCACCTATAGTTACAGGGCCGATAATGGTATTGCCAAGACCTATCCTGGTTCTATTACCGATTCTTACCGCCCCTACTCCGTTGTTAATGGTTGAAAAATCTTCTATTGTAGAATTTGCACCTAATTCAAAAGGACTCCAAGGCAAAACATCCATGCGAGTTCTTCTGCAAATAGTAGCGCCACTTCCTTTTTTATGATAGAAGGGATTAACAAACCATTTTACCCATAAACGTGGTCTTGCTTGGTTTTTAGGAACTAAAAGCCAATGCACATACTTTTTAATGCTTTCACTATTCTTTATTTTGTCCTTTAAACCCATAACCTTTGGTTTATGCTGATTTTTTTATGGCGTCATAAATAGCCTGAACATTATTTTCCCAGGTATGACTCTTTGCAAATTCGATGCGTTTTTTCACAAATTCTGAATTGTTTTCAGCTAAAGCTTTTTCCGCCAATTGAATGTATTCTTCTTTGTTGGATCCTAGATACACATGTTCTTTGAACATTTCCATGGCTTTGGTTCTTGTTGCCAAAGTAGGTTTCCCCATGGCCAAGTATTCATCAATTTTACGAGGATAATTTCCGATGGTCCAATCATTCACTACCTGTGGATTCATAGCAACGTCAAACCCTTTAACATAGGCCGGAAGTTGAGATGCATCTTTGCTTCCCAAGAAAAACACATTGTCCAATTCATGTAATTTTGATGTTCTAAAATCCTCATCTTCGGGTCCAACCAAAACAATGCTCCAGTTCTTCTTGGTATTGGCCATATGTTCCAATAGTTCAATATCTAATCGCATACTTGTTAAGTAGCCCACATAACCAATTATAGGTTTGGGGATCGTATCAAATTCTTTGGGAATTTGAATAGTATCTTTTTCATCATTGAACAAGGATACATCACAACCCTGGCCCACCATAAAACTATTTGGATTGAACCTGGAACCGTATTCAGCATAAAGTGTAGAATTGTTCACAACGGTATCTGCTTGTTGAATAATTTGCGGTTCAATACGTTCCCCGTGTTTTCTCCAATACGGAACCCGTATTAAATAATCCCTCATGTAATACGTATAGGTTTTAGGGGATAAAAATTCCTTAAGATGTAATCCCAAAAACATGGAACTATCGTTGAAGAGCAATACATCCTTAAAGTTTAATTGATGCATTGCCTCTTGAATATCGTTGGAGAAAACTCTCGAATTTCTTTTATTCAATTTCTTGAATATGGAGTGAAAAGGAATCCAGTTAATTGACTCTGTCAAAGACTTTGGGTATAAATTCCAGAGGTTTTCCTTAATAGGAATTAAGCTAGTTTCTTCACCATTTTTGATTCTAATTCTTTTTTCCACTTTTTCGGTGCCCCTTCCTCTTCTTAAAGTGGCCCTGTCTAACGGAGGATTTACATAGAGCACTCTATTGTGCTTGGCAAATTCCAGGGCAATATTTTTGCAATTACTGCCAATCTCAATATCCCATGCTTGTATGCCCACAACTACAATATCTTGACCTTTAATCATATTAGCTGTTTTTTAATTCGATATTGACATCTTCATATAGTTCCAATACATTCTTCGCCATGGTCTCCCATGAAAAGTGTTTTGCTCTTTTAATTCCATTTTCTGCCAAAACTTGGGCCATTATCTTGTCTTCAACCAAAGTTTTCATGGCTGTGGTTATTTCCGATGGCTTAAAAGGGTCTACTATTAAGGCAGTATCCTCTCCAGCAACTTCCGGCATTGACGAGGTGTTCGATGTAATCACCGGAACTCCACAGGCCATTCCCTCCAAAATTGGAATTCCAAAGCTTTCCCGTAGTGATGGATATAAGAATATTGTGCATTGATTTATAATCGCTGGCAAATCTGTATTGGGAACATAGCCAGTTAAATGAATCAATGGTCTTATTTCTTCTCCCTCAATAGACGCCAAAAGTTTTTGAAGTTCTCCTTCGTCATAATCCAACATTACCAGTTTGTATTGGTTGGGATATGCTTTATTGAAGTCTGAAAATGCCTTCAATACACCTTTGGTATTTTTCTTTGGATCTGTATTCCCAAGAAAGAAAAAGAAATTATCTGGTAGTGTATATTTATCTTTTATAGTCTTTAAATTACCTTGATCAGTTACCTTTTTAAAATGGGAACCAACACCATTATAGATTGCAGTTAATCTATTATCCTTAAATCCAAAGTGATTGTTTATTCGTTCTTTTTCATAGTTGGAAACGGTGATAACCTTTTTGCTTTTTTTAATCACTGGGGGCACAAAATACCTCCTGTACATATTGCCCAATTTCTGATACCAGGTGCCTTCTTTTTTAAAAATACTTATGCTTTCTAAATAAATAATATCATGTAAAGTGGTAATAAGAGGAACTTTAGAAAACAACGGTCCTGTATTGCTTGTGCAGTGCAGAACATCACAACCTTCTTTATAGGCAGCTTTGGGCAATGCAATTTGTTCCCATCCCGGATAACCCCATTTAGATTCTAGTTGTACTATTTTAAAATTAGGTGCATTGGGAATACAGGTGTCATCAAAATCTGGCTTTACAAAGACTACATATTCATTCTGATGGTCAATTTTCTGAAGGCTTTTAATAAGCTCCAGAGCAACCATATCCATGCCATGCTTCTTTTTCCTGAAAAGGCGTTGTCCTTCTATTCCTATTTTCATTTGCTGTTATTGACTTTTAACTGTACCGTGCTGGGTATGAATAAATTTTTTGTTGGCCCCTTTTAATTTGAAAAGAGATAAGAACATAAGTAAAAACGCCTTAGGCAAAGTGAGCACAGCGCGTAATGTTTTTGAACTATAAAACTTTTTAGGAATAGCGAAAAAGAACGCCAATATGGTTAGCAATAAACTTGCATACCAAAAGATAGCCGGTACACCTGAAAAATTTGCTGGAGAAAAAAAGTCTATAACAAAATATACAAAGGAAATAACCACTACCAACCCAAGCAATAATACTCTTGGAGGAGATACCATCTGATATACTTTATCAAAAAAATCTATATTTCCTTTTGTAAATAATTCTTTTAATCCAGGAACAAAATATCTTCCAAAATATATAAATTGAGCTGAAAGCCAGCGCTTGCGCTGGTTAGAAAACACTTCTGATTTTTGAACTTTTTCATCCAATACCAAAGCGTTATTTAAATATTCAATCTTGGTTCTGTTCTTTAATAGTTTTAGCTCCAATTCTTTATCAAAACCACCAACAGCATTAACATTGGCCATGGTATTTTTAAAGAAATAGTAATCAAATGCCATCCCAGAACCAATCAATGCGGACGACAGTCCTAGAACGCGATGTCCTTTCCTAAAAATATGATTGTTTATTTCCTCACTAATGGCATCCAGTATTGCAAAGGACGTATTGGTGTTTTTTGCAACTCGATGTCCTTGCACCACCTTATATCCCTGATTAAATGCGTTGTTGACCTTTTCAATAAAATGGTCTTCCATAATATTGTCCGCATCTAGTATCAAAGCAACATCATAACCATCTCCGATAACTTTCATTGCTTGGTTAAGTGCTTTGGATTTTGTGCTTTTTTCGAAAGAAACTTCAATTACTTTTACTGCCAATTTCTGAAGCTCTGCTAGCGTCTCTTCCTGAAAAGAGTCCGCTATAATAATTACTTCAAAAAAATCTTCAGAATAGCTTTGTTTTAATGCCTGTTTGGCAACCTCAACAATAACACTGTCCTCCTTATAACCAGGAATCAATACCGCAAACTTTCTTTGCTTATGGAATATTTCATTCCGTTTTTTTGCCTTAAAGAGGCCCGCAAAAGAAAAAATGAATACGTAGATGGATGCAAATCCAAAGTAACCTATCAAAAGGAATTCAAGGCCATGTATTAAAATTTTGATTACATCCATCTAAATATTCTTCTTAGCTATCGTTACCCCTCTATTAGTTCTTTAATGGATTTCTCCTTTATTAGATTGTCAAAATATTCAATGGTCTTTCCAAGACCCGTTCGTAAATCAACACTAGGTTTCCAATCTTTTAATTTTTCTTGAGCCAATGAGATGTCCGGCTTTCGCTGTGTAGGATCATCTGCTGGTAATGGCAAGTGGACTATTCTAGACTTTGACCCAGTTAAATCGATGATATTTTCCGCAAGCTCCAACATGGTAAATTCTCCAGGGTTCCCAATGTTTATAGGACCTATAAATTCATCTTCCGTAGCCATCATTTTTATCATTCCATCCACTAGATCACTCACGTATTGAAAGCTTCTGGTTTGCATTCCATCTCCAAATATGGTAATGTCCTTACCTTGTAGTGCCTGCATAATAAAGTTGGAAACCACTCTACCATCATCTGGTTCCATTCGAGGTCCATAGGTGTTGAAGATTCTAATAATCTTAACCAAAACGTCGTTGGAATTGTGGTAATTGACAAAAAGCGATTCTGCACATCGTTTGCCCTCATCGTAACATGAACGAATTCCTATAGGGTTTACATGTCCCCAATAATCTTCTGGCTGCGGATGTATTTCTGGATCCCCATATACTTCACTAGTTGAGGCTTGAAGAATTTTTGCATTTATTCTTTTGGCCAATCCCAGCATATTGATTGCTCCCAAAACAGATGTTTTGATTGTTTTTATAGGGTTGTGTTGATAATGCACTGGTGAAGCCGGACAAGCCAAATTATAGATTTCGTCCACCTCCAAAAAATAAGGTAAGGTTACATCATGACGGATTATTTCAAAATATGGGTTATCCATCAAATGAACTATTTTACTTTTTCTTCCGGTGAAGTAGTTGTCCATACTCACCACTTCATTTCCTTCGTTCAAGAGTCTTTCGCATAAATGAGAGCCTACAAATCCTGCCCCTCCTGTTACCAATATTCGTTTCATAGTATTCTTATTAAATGTTAGCAGTTTCTACTTCTGTATTCTTTACAACTTCTCTACCTATGCTGTAATAGGTAAATCCTTGCTCTCCCATTTCCTCTGGGTCGTAAATGTTACGCCCATCGAAAATGGCTTTGTTGTTCATCAATTTTTCTAAAATTCTAAAATTGGGCATCCTAAACTCTGACCATTCGGTAACCACAATTAAGGCATCTGCATCAATAATGGCATCGTATTCATCTTTTGCATATTCAATCTTATCTCCCAAAATTCGCTTAGTTTCTTCCATAGCAACAGGATCATAAGCTCTCACGGTGGCGCCAAGTGCTTTCAATTGCTCAATGATCACTAATGATGGCGCTTCACGCATGTCATCTGTTTTTGGCTTAAATGCCAATCCCCAAAGCCCAAATTGTTTGCCTTTTAGGTTTTTTCCAAAATGACTCTTGATTTTTTCAACTAAAACAGATTTCTGTCTATAGTTAACACTTTCTACTGCTTTCAATACTTCTAATGAGTGACCGTATTCGTCCGCTGTTCGTACCAAGGCCTGAACATCTTTTGGAAAACAACTGCCTCCGTACCCTGTACCAGGGTAAATGAACTTGTTCCCAATTCTGGAATCGGAACCAATACCTTTTCTAACTAAATCCACATTGGCTCCAACCAGTTCGCACAGGTTGGCAATGTCATTCATGAAGCTGATTTTGGTTGCCAGCATTGAGTTTGCAGCATATTTTGTCATCTCTGAAGAGAAAATATCCATAAACAATAATGGATGTCCATTCATTAAGAAAGGCTTATAGAGTCTTTTCATCACCTTTTCAGCGCGCTTGCTTTCTATACCAACAACTATACGGTCTGGTTTTAAGAAATCCTCAACTGCACTTCCTTCTTTTAAAAACTCTGGGTTTGAAGCAACATCAAAAGGAATGCGAACATTTCTGTTCACCAATTCTTCTTCAACTGCAGCTTTTACTTTATAAGAGGTCCCTACGGGAACAGTACTTTTGGTAATGATTACTTTATAATCCTCCATATGCTGCCCTATTTCTCTTGCAACGCCCAACACATATTTTAAATCTGCGCTACCGTCTTCATCTGGTGGAGTGCCAACTGCAATGAAAATAGCATCACTACTTTTAATTCCTTTTTCTAAACTTGTGGTAAAGGAAATTCTCCCTTTATCTATGTTACGCTCTAAAAGTAAATCTAGACCGGGTTCATAGATGGGAACTTCACCGTTACGTAGTTTTTCAATTTTCTTCTCATCAATGTCCACGCAGACAACGTTGATTCCTGTTTCTGCAAAGCAAGTGCCTGTTACCAAGCCTACATAACCTGTACCGATTACTGTTATATTCATAATTTAAAGTGTATTAAGGTTGACTTTTTCTATTATTTACTATCTCACATACCAATCCAGATCCTGTGTTCCACCAGAATTGGCCCAATTGACAAACCTTGGATATTCTATGTTTATTGGAATGGATTCTGCAGGTGGAACAAAATCATCAAAAATGTTCAACACCCATGGTAAGTTTGCACTAGTTTTATAGTATCTATTTTGAGCAGGATTACTGTCATCATTAGCAGTGCCTAAGAAATCTGCTTTACTTGTTGGAGCAAAATCCGGTAAATGAATTTCTTTTGCTCTATTCCCATCAGAAATTAAAAATGGATTGAACGGTACCAATCCAAGTTGTTCATAGGTAACTGGAGTATTTAAATCAATCACCAGTTCAATGGTATCGCCCTCCATTTCTATGGTATTACCTGCCACAAATATTACAGATTCATTGGCTGCAGTGCCAGCTTCGGTACCATTGGCATTTAGGTTCATAAAGGCAGCATTTACTACTTGACCTTGCACACTTTCCACCAATGATGGGGAAATTGGCAACACCAATCCAAAACCATTTTTCAATGCACCACCAATATTATCAATGGTAAATGTGCCTTCTATCCTTGCTACTTGATTTGAAGCATTGGTGATAAGGTTGTAACTGTATGAAACCACCAAATCATTAAAGTCATAATCTCCTTGACTTGGCCATAGATCTTCAAATGCCAATACTCCAGAAAGGTTAGCACTTGGTGAAAAATTGTTGAATGCCAAATTGGTATCAAAAGGAAAATCGTCAAGTTCATCATTTATGCCATCTCCGTCTTCATCGTTCGCTGGAATTAAAGCAACAACATTGGTCAATTCAATAGATTCTACAGGATTGGCCCTTGCGTAGAAAACAGCATCATTAAAATCATCATCAGAATTTTGATCTCTTCTTAAATCTTCAAAAGCTAAAAAGTTTATTTCTCGTGCACTGTCGTATAATTGCACAACATGTGTGTTTAAACTGGATGATTCTGGATTAAAACTTGGTTCTGAATAAAAAATATTGTTGCCATCTCCTACTCCAGAACCGTTCCACCCATTGGCCACAACAAACCAAGACACCACAGTGTTTGGAGGAAAACGCCCGAGATAAACACGATCCCCTGGAACTAGCCCTCCTGAGGAGCCTACCATGGAAACGTTTGGAAAAATGATATTGTGAGCTACTATGTCATCAACTGATGTAGGCTCATCTCCCAAAGGGTAAGAATAATATCCAAGAGCATTTCTATATCCTGCTCCTTCCGAGACAAAAGTGACCCACACATCCGCAAGATCAGTAAGTACCATACTGGTCTCACTGCTATTTGATAAAAATTGCGGATTTGCATTGGGCACCCTACTCCTTTCTGGGAGCGATGCATTAACATCATCTAATAAGTTTTGTTCTATGACATCTGGAAGTTCCAGCTCTGCTGGCACTCCTTGATTATCAAAACCACTTAAATATGTGTACGGGACTTTACCTGTCAGATTTGAGATTCCTTTGTTTGCTCGCAATAAGGTTCTTCCTTTTCCTGAAGTAGAACGTTCATACAATGGTCGATAATCGTAAGTAACAGTTCCATTTTGGACAGCCAGCCTAATGTCTTTGGTAAGTCCTAAATAATCAGATATTAAAAGAACACTATCTGCTTGTGCCTGCAAGAGAAATTTTTCTTCAAAATGGCCATTGGCATCAAAAGTGGCACGACCAAAAGAAACACTGTCCTGTGTTCCTGTTTTACTGTAAAGTGAAAACACCGCCTTGTTTAAGAAAACGGGAACATCTAAAGCAATACTCACCTCCTTGTTCGTGGCGTAATTAAAGTTAGCTGAAACGCTGAAATCCCCTAATGGATTATCATCGTTATCATCATCTATTACAACTGGATCCTCTGTTGGTGGACCCAAGTCACTTTCGCTTACACAACCTGCATAAACAAAAAGAACCAAGAGAAGAACTGCAGTTTTTAAAACTTTAAACATTATTGTAGGTTTAATATATTTTGTAAATATTATCCTACATTATAATAAAGAAAAGTATTTGTTGTAAAGCACTGGATTCGTGTTGTCAATTGGTGACAACTATGTATCTAGTTCACGCTAAAAGTCTTATATGATACTAACTAGCGGTAGTTTTGTTTGTCAAATTCCATGAAATAGCCCTCCAAAACGCTCTCAAATGTTCAAACTCTCTTTTTATTATAAACATCAGTGTGTTTTTAGGTATTGAAACAAAACACTGAAACAATAAACTGATAAACAGTTGAAATGGCTTAAAGTTTCTTCTTGCAAAGAGGATTCTGTTTCTTGAAATGTAATAGGTTTTCAAAGGACTGAACTTTCCTGTTGAAACGGATTCTTTATGAAGAATGTGTGATTTAGGTTGGTAGTAAATTTTATAACCAGCTCTTTTTACCATTTCGGCCCAGTCATGTTCCTCATAGTATAAGAAATAAATCTCCGTCATCATCCCCACGTTTTCAACTACACTTTTGGGGACCATCATTGCAGCTCCATGAATGGATTGTGTTTCACCAGCTCTATCAAAATCCCCATCATCTTTTTGATGGTATCCTATACTGTTATTACGAATGGTCCAATGACTCATTGGTGTGTAGCCTGCATATTGTATTAAAGTAGGATCCCAATGAAATTTAATTTTTGGACTCACCATTCCAATAGTCTTATCTTCTTGAAGTGTTTCTACAAGTGGCTCAATAAAACCCTTAGGAACTATGGTGTCATTGTTAATAAATAGCAAGTAATCTCCTTTGGCTTGTTTAAGACCAAGATTGTTACCTCCCGCAAAACCTAGGTTTTCCTTACTCTTAATAAGGTTTACTTCTGGATATTTTTCTTTAATGCTATCTGGATTGTCGTTGGGTGAAGCATTATCCACCACAATGATTTCATAATTTGGGTACGTTAACCCTCTAATAGATTGTAACAAATCCGAAGTCACTTCAGATTCATTGTAGTTAATGGTTATTATAGATACAAGTGGTTTCATGTTCGTTTTGTGTATTACTTATGATGCTGCTTCTAATTCAAATTTGGCTTCTTTTTCCTCCATAATCTTCTTGTCCAATTTTGGGGCAATGAACATAAATACCATCCCTGCATACATCAATATACATGTTGGAAATTGCCCAAAAATTCCATTTCCGTAGGAAGCTGCCATTATCCCGAACATACCACACACCAAAGCAGCAATTTGTCCTTTTAGCCAGCCGTCCCGTATTTTGTACATTACATTATATGCCCCGGTAATCAATACAAAAAAGAGTATGAAAAGATGTAGGTAAAGACCAACAATACCCGTATCTGCCCAAACAGCGACAAACCAACTATCCGTTGCCGTATTGGCCAAAAAGGTGTTTGGAGAAAAGCGTTTTCCCCAGTTTCCTGTGGAACCTATTCCTCCACCAAATGGTCTGGAATCTAAATATCCTTTTAATTTTGCCTGATTTTCCAATCGTACTTGCAATGATGCATCATTTGGATCAAAAGCAGTTCGCATTCTGCGTATTTGGTCGTTGTCATTCCCAACAGTAGTATACTTAAAGAAAACGAAAATGCTGATTCCTAAAAGAGCTCCAAGTACTATGCTTGGTATATGTTTTCTAATAATCAAAAACATTACCCCACCTGCTGCCGGAACGGCAATTGCACCTCGGGTGCCCGAAATCATCATTCCCAACAATCCAGCCAGACAAACAACAGCACAAAAAATCTGAAATTTTCTATTCTTTGCAAATAAGGCCAATACGCCAAAAACAACACCGGCATGGCCTTGTGCCGCACCGAACTGACCTGCGTCTGAATAAAAAGAGAAGATTCTAAGTTTTCCAAAAAGTATATGGGTTACATCACCACCGCCATCTAACCATGCTTGTTCAAAAGGGTCAACCCCAAAGATTAATTGTTGCATTCCTTTCATTGTTGCCAAAAGAGACAAGACGCCCCAAATAACAAAGAACAACTGAAGGTCTTTTGGTTTATTGAATAGGATAAACACCAAAGGAATAAATAACCACATATAGAGCGATAGCCCCCTCATAGCATAGAACCATGCTGCAATGCTCACTGCTTCTGGATTTACTATTTGAAATATGGCATAGCCAAACCAAACAGATGCCAAAATAGTAAGTTGAGAACTCGCCCTATTCCATGGCACTTTTACTCTGAAGGCCTTAAAGAATAATGCTAAATACATGAGCACCATTACTCCATCCATAAGTAATCCCCATGTCATTGGAATATATCTACCAATACCCAATACAAAAAAATTGAAGACAAGAACCGTTACTACACCTATTCTGGGGTTTACAAAAAGAGCTCCCAAATACACAACCGCAAAGGGTATTATCATTACCCCGATACCTGCTACCAATCCTTTGGTTGCAGTGAGATGGGCCGTTGTCAATACCACCGACAAAAGCATTAAAATGGGTAGAGGCTTTTTTAGATAATCTGATCCTTGTGTGGTTTCAAAGGTGTTCATTAGCCCAAATGCGTTTTAAGGTTTTTTAGGAACAGAACACTTTCAGATACTATTTGCCTGCTTTGAATTTGAATCTCCCTTTTCAGATAATAGAAACCTAGAAATATTCCCATTACTGTAAATAGTACTGTTCCCATTGCAACAGCCACCAAGCTTTTAAACACAAAAACTGCTAGTACATTCAGAATAATATTCGCAAATGTCATGACCAAAACCTTATAAAGATTCAATTTTGGTTTATTGATGCTATCCAACAAGACTCCTGTAAAACGATCTATGGGCAATAGTATAATGTAAACTGTAAATACTCTGAAGATTAATGTTAGCAAAGGCAGTGAGTCGATATATTCGTTTCCTCCTAAGAATAGCACCATATACTCGGCAAAGACAAAACTTACCAGTGCCACCGGAAAAAACAATAATGTGATAATACCAACATAGGAGTAAAAAATCTTTTTAACTCCTCCTAAATCTCCTTCTATTGATTTTTTAGACATTCTAGGATAGGCGGTCATTGCAAAGCTATGCAATGGTATTCCCAAAAGGTCTGTCAATTTTAGTGGTATGGCATACATGGCAATACCCGCTGAGCCTAAAAATGGGCTCATCCCAATGATAAAAGTATCTGAACTCTTCAATAAACTGGAACTTATTAGGGTTCCCATAGAATATTTGCCAAAATTTACCAGTTCTTTTTCAACGTTTCTTTTGGCATGTTTTAAATAGGTAAGTCCATCCCAATTTTTAGCAGAACACCAAATACCTGAAACAGCGTTAACTGCAATATTTACCCAAACAATTTCTAAAAGACCAAGTTTGAGCCACCATTGGTTTAAAATGAGAAAAAGGCAGAATAGTCCAACATTGGATAATCTTACCACCATCATTCGTCTAAAATTCTGATCTGCTTGAAACAAAGACATGGCATTGTTCCAACTTAAATTGGCTAGCGCCAAAAAAGGATAGTAAAACAAAAACAACCTATACCCGTTGTTTATTTCTAGATTAAAAATAAGCAGAGCCACATGGGCTCCCCAACATAGAAATGTCAATACTCCCAGGAGCTTAAGATTTATTTTAAATGTGGAACCCAGAATATTTTTTTGCTTTTGATCATCTGCTCCTGACAATAACCGTACTGAAGATGTACGGGTTAGTCCAAAACGTAAAAGATCCACAAAAGTGGCCAAGGTTATAAACAAGACCCATTCTCCAAATAGTTCTTTGCCCAATTGCCTTGTCAATAGCATAAAACTCACCAATCCTAAAAAGGCAACACTTACGTTTGCCATTAACGAAGATAAGTTCTTTTCCTTGCTGATGTTTTTGAGTCTTCCCAACATTAGGTTACTGATTCTTTGGTGAAAAATCTAAACTGGACAATCTTTTTTACCCAACTTCTAATCAATGATCTTTCCTTAGGGAGATCGCCTACTACTGTTTCCATTTCCAACACCTTTACTCCATTAAGAATAATTGAAGGTTCAGGTCCTGTTGTGGCTTCCTTGAATAAATTCAATGCATTCTTGTCAGCTTCACCCCAAGCTCTATTGGCCCTGGTTACCAAAAAGGTATAATCCATGGTTGAAGCCAGTTTTACGGGGAACGGGTTTTTTATAATGCTCGGGATTTCAAGGATTACAAAGTCAAAAATGTTGAAATCTGAAATTGTATTGTCGACATCAAACTCTTGAACATTTGAAATTTTATAAAGTTTATCACTTATTGTATAGATAATTTTATGGTAGTAATCTCCGGTCAATCCAAGGTCTTGTTCATCATAGGTAACATGGAGTATTTTATAGTCCAACTCGCATAACTTATCAATCAAATGTTTACAGATGAAGGTTTTACCCTCATTTTCTTGGGTAGAAAACAACATATTGATTACCGGTTCATTTTCTTTTTCCTTTTTATATTGATTTAGGATCACGTTCCTTGAAATTGCATTTACTGCTTTGTTCTTCAAGTAATCGTAGTCCAATTTTTTATTCTTTTCACTTATCACAGGGAAAATAGAGGACACATTTAATTCAATTTTATCTTCCGCTCTTTTTGCTGTGTTAAGGTTTCCATCCAAAAGCTCAAGAACAAGTATTGTAGCAGCTACCAAAACAAAGCCTACCATACCTGCAACAATAACCAAGAGCATACGCTTATTTGGTTTTGGGCTAATAGGAAAAAATGGGACTTCGGTTAATTTTATATTGGATTTTAGCTCTACATTTTGTTGACGAAGTTTGGCCAGTCCAAGACTGTGAAGCAAGCTTAAATATTCCCGCTCAGCAATGTCAATTTTACGCTCTAATCTTTTCATTGTTGCTCCAAGCGGAGAAAATTCCTGGTACAATTCTTTAAACTCCATACGCTTTTGCTCCATCACCTTCAGCTGTGCATTATAGCCTTCATACTCTATTGTATTCTGCAGCCAGTCTGAAAGCACACTTGTAGATGCAATGCTCTTGGGATCATAGTCTGTGGTATACAGGGTATCTATATGAGACGCCAACTTGTTCTCCAATGCGCTTATTCGTTGCATTTTCTTAGAAACTTCTTTAGCATCTTTTTCAAGTTGGGTAGAATCTTTTTCCAATCCCAATGTTTTCATGGAGACCTCAAAATTCAAGGTTGATAGTTCCTTTCTAAGCCCCATGATGCTTTGACTGGAAATTCGCTTTCTCTCATGGGTTTTTAGCTTGGATTCCAATACAGTTAAAACAGCCTTGGCTGCGTGAAACTTTCTTTGGACTTCAAAATATTTAATTTCAAATTCTTCCTTCTCCGCAGCTAAATGTTTGGTCTGTTCATAATAGTTGATAATGTTATTGGTCCTATTAAAGTTTAAAAGTTCATCCTCTGCCCCTCTTAGGCTTAAAGTGGATTTTCCCAATTGGCCTTCAAAATATTTAACTACCGCATCAGATTGGTTCACTTTAATATCTGCATTCAACTGCACAAAAACTTCGCAGAGAATCAATAAAGTGTTTTGACAAATCGCTGGGTCTTCAGACTCAAAATCAATATCCACAAAATCACTGTTGGAAATGCGTCTTATACCTACTTTCCCCGAAATCTTCTCTATACTATAATCTGGATGATCCAAATTGATCATTTTGTAAATGAAATTGGTATGGTTGGATTCTTTAAGTGCTATGAAGTTTTCATACGTTTTCTCTACATCACCTCTCACCACCAATTGTTTAACCTCTTCTGGAACAGCTTCCATTAGGTTTTGATATTTCTCTCTAGAAATAATTTTAATATCCGCACTGTCCAAAGCCATATGTTGCGTAAACAACTTTAGACCAACAATTTCCATTGTGGTTCGTGCTTTTATTAAATTAAGAAGGTTATCATAGGCTGTATTGGTCGCCCTAAAATCGATTTTGGTATTTTCCAGTTCTATATTTGAGCCTGTAGCAATACCGGTATAAATTCGAGCCTTGGAATTATAAACCTTAGGTTCACCTTTAGTCATGAAAAACACCAAAGAAGCTAGAATTATGGGCATTGCTACCAATAATCCTATATGTCTTAGTAAAAGACGAACAAAAAATAACAGGTTAAACTTCATTTTTTAAATATTCAAATCTGCTCCTATAATGCTTTCCAAAGCCATTATTGAAGAAATAAATTCTGAACGTTGTAGTTCAAAGTTCATCGTTGCTTGGTTCATCATTTGCTGCAAACGGGTATATTCTGTAACGTTGATCACTCCGTTTGCAAAATCTTTTTCGGCCCTTATGGATTGGACTCTGAAGTTGTCCACAATAGACCCTGAGATAAAAAAGAGTCGATGGGCTTTGAGCAAATCATTGTATAACTCAACAACCTTTTGTTCCAACTCCATTTCGGCAACTTCGGTTTCAAATCGTGCTTTTTTAGCTTCGCCCTTAGCACTTTTTATTCTTGCACTCCTGTTCACTATTGCAGATAATGGCAATCGTAAAGAAACACCAACATTGTATCTACTTTGCTCAGTGGAAAATAGGGTCTGACTCCCTGGGTCTCCTGCAATTTGTTGGTTGCTCAGGTTATCAAAAATTCCGTAGCTATACCCTGCTTCTAAATTGATGTACTCCAACCAAGCTCTTTGCTCTGCAGAAACAACACCATCTCTATATTGCTGCTCGGAAACAGTGACTTTCACGAAAGGAGAATAAACCTTGGCCATATGGACAAGTGTATCTATTGGAGGTAGTTTCTTGCTGATGTCATTCTCCTTTAGTCCTTTATCTATGAACTCATTGATAGATTGACCCGCTACTGTTTGTAGTATTAAAAAAACCAATAAAGAGCCCCAAAATTTCTTCATTATACATTCTCTTTTTGAAAAACCGCCTTGAACGTTCTAAGTACTATCCACATGTCAATCAAAAAAGCATATTTACTATTAGCGTATTCTACATATTTTACATCCAAGCTTTTGCGCTCTTCTGGAGACATTTTGGAACTTCTTCCCCGAGCTTCTACTTGCCAGAGTCCTGTTATTCCCGCTGGTCCGTTAAACCTATCTGTCCATTCATCTGTAGTCAGCACTTCAGCTTCATACAATGGCAGAGGTCTATTGCCTACAACCGACATATCTCCTTTTAGAACATTGATCAATTGTGGCAATTCATCAATACTCAACTTTCTTATGATCTTACCCACTTTGGTTATTCTGGGGTCGTTATCAAACTTTACAAAAGCACTCTTAGCGCTTTCTTTCCGAATGTTGTTATGAAGATTTTCATCCACTTCATCATCATCTCCAAAAAGGACAGTCCCTTTCGGTTTATCAGATGCCTGCCCAGTACTTTCTTCATTGGATTTTTCTACATCTTCATGCACATATTGATTTAAATGCTGAAACTCCTTTAGACGCTTATCAGCATCTGGATACATGGAGCGTAGTTTGTAGAAGTCAAAAATTTTATACCCTGTCCCCACTCTTTTTGAAATGTAGTAGACTTTGCCTTTGGATTCTAACCTGATAGCGATAATAAACAATATCAGAAACGGAGAACCTAACAATAATGCAAATCCAGCCACGGTGATATCAAAAGTTCGTTTCCAAAAACCAATCTTATATTTTTTATCCGATCCTTTTGGAGGGCCGATTTTCTCCTTTTTTAAATTGACTTTAAGTTCCTTTAAAAATTGAACTCTATCCAAGATATTTGTTATGGAAAGTGGTTGCACATAGAAATCATCTATACCGCTTTTCACAGCCTCTGACAAGTCATTTTTGTTTCTATCCTTGGCCACTAAAATGAATGGAATGGAACTATTGTCAGCGAACTTTTCCTTCAAAGCTTTATGAAACTCTATACCAGATTGTCCTGGAATTTGTTTTTCGCATAGAATGGCATCTACATTTTCATTTTCTTCCAACCATTTTATTGCCAACAATGAATTCTTCGCAATATGGAAATCTACTTTTTGGCCGCAGTCCAGAAATTGGTCCACCACTTTTTGATTTGTTCCCACATAAAGAAGACAAAGTTTTTTATCCGATATTACTTCCATAATTCTTAAGCCCGTATAAGTAGTTTTTCTACTCTAATTAACAGTTCTTCTGGATTAAATGGTTTTACCAAATAATCATCTGCACCCAATTTTAAACATTGAATGCGATCTGCGCTACTGTCCCTGCAGCTCAGCACAATTATTGGAATGTTTGCAAAATATCCGCTTTCTTTAACCTTTTGAATAAGTTCAAAACCGTCCATGTTTGGCATTTCTAAATCTGTAATGATCAAATCTGGAATATTCCCTTCTTGCATCCACGACAATGCGGACAAACCATCTTCCATTGTAGTAACATTGTAAGATTGTCCTAAAAACTGCGATACCAATTCGCTTAGCGATTGTTTATCATCTACTACTAAAATTTTCATTGTATTTCCTTTTTAAGTTTTGTAGTACTTAACATTATTGAAAAGTAGGATAAATATTACTTAATGATAATTCTATGTTGTAAAACCAAGGTAGTATGTTGTAAGCGGCAGTTTATTGATAGTAACATTTTACCAAGCAATGCTCAGTTAGGTTCCAAAAAAAAGTTGCTGTTTTTAAGGCTTTTAGGCACACAAGCCCATGACCAAATTATATTGGTTAAGTATGAAGAGAGAAATTAAAAACGAAGAAGTGATTTAGAAGGCCAAAACGTGAAACAGTACTCTGAAACCTATTGTATAACTTCCTCTGTAATTAATTCTTTATAAGTTTCTTCCATTGATTTTTTAGCAGGCATAAACCTTTCATTGCAAAATGGAAATGGCTTTGCAGGTTCTCTTTTTGGAGGCAAAGCGGTATAGACATCAATGGGGATATATTTGAATTTTCCAACACTATAAAGTTTAATGGCCAACATGCCATCATCACATCCAGATACCGCCCTTAGATCCGTTTCATATCCAATAGGAAGAATGGAATCTCTCCGTATGGCCATGCAAACTGCCCTTATGTGTTTAATTTTGGTGGTGAAATCCTGGGATAGCTTCCATCTGAAATAAATGTTTTTCAGTTTGTTCCGAAACTTCATTTTGGAAGAAAGTTGAAAATCATCTTCGTAACTTTTTGAAACAGAATAGCAAAGCACAAGGTCTTTGTCAACAAAAAAAGGAAGAGCCATTTTATCTATGTAGTATGGATCATATATAGAATCTGGATCCATGGTACATACAATTTGCCCTTTGGCCTCTTCCAATCCTCTTTGTCTTGCATAGGTTATTCCCTGCTGTTTTTCACTAACCACTTTAGCACCCAATTGTTCAAGAATTGACAAACTTTCATCATCAGCATTATTGTCTACAAAAATGACTTCGTAGGGAATAATTGTCTTAAGATTGGCCAAAGAATATATATGTGCGACCAAAGTTTCCTTTGCTCTGTAAATTGGCACAATTAAACTTACCGTTGGTTTTTTAACAGCAGCCAACAGCTCAAAATACGCAGTTAGCTTATTAAAATCATCATCGTTCAAGCTTTTTGGTGTTGCTCCAAAGTAAGGTTTGTAAGCTGTTACTTTCATCTTTTGAACTCTTTTTAGCTGTGTGGATTAGACACGGTCAGAACTGAGAATGTAATTGGTCTTTGTAGTATTCATGATTTCTGAAATACTCTGGTTCTGCCTTCCTATTAAAGAGATAACCTTATTCTGCTTTCCAGATTTCTGATAGAGCTTTTCAAAGAAGTGGGCAGCTGCTGAATCCAACATGGTTACTTTTTCTAAACTAACCACAATATTTTCATTGCGTTCCAAGATGGAATCAAAATATGAATTCAACGCACTTACATGTTGTATAGATACTTTTCCCAATATTTCAAAGATTCCCCGACTCTCCCTTATTTCTAATGACATAGGCTAAAAGATTTAATTATTAAATTCCAATCTGTTCAACATTTTCACAAAGCGTCTATTATATTAACGTAAAATGACATATAAATTGTAGTATTTTTCTTTCTTTTATAAAAGATTCAATCGCTGCATCAACTCCGGTCTATTAGATCTACTAATTGGAATTACACTTCTTTCTATTAAAACACTATTGTCTTGTATGTCGATTATTTGAGTGAAATTTATTATGAACGAACGATGAATTTGAAGAAACCTGCACTCTGGTAATTTTTCTTTTATTTTCTTCAGTGTTGAGTGCACTCTGTACCTTTTAATCTGTGTTTGTATCTCTATATAGTCTCCTTTTGCTTCTATTAGCAAGATATCCTTGAACTTTAGCTTTATCAATCGCCGGTCTATATTAATATAAAGATCTTCATCTTCGTTCTGGACTGTATTTATTTCTGTTTGTTCCTGTGATATTTCACCAAATGTATTTTCCAATTTGGAGGCACATTTTTGAAAACGCTCAGAAGAAATTGGCTTAACCAGATAATCAACTATAAATTCATATTGATAAGCCTCTATTGCAAAGTCTTTGTCAGACGTGGTCAACACAATTTTTGGAGGATTGCTCACTGTTTCTATAAAATCAATCCCAGAGAGCTTGGGCATATGAATATCCAAAAAAATTAAATCTACCTGGGTGTGTTTAATAAACTTAAGCGCTTCCAATGCATTTGGAAACTCCGCTACCAACTCCATGTCCGGAATAGTTTTGCAAAGTTCTTCCACAATGGCTCTTGCACTTGCCTCATCATCCACAATAATACACCTCATCTTAAGCTATCTTTAAAATAAATTCCTCAATGGATTTTAAAATCTCATAAAACTCATCTTTGAGCTTTGTATCTCCATACTTTAGGTCTTCTTCATATTTAACCGCAAGCTTATACCCGCTATTAAGTCCTAGAATACCAAGTTTGTGTTTTATCTTATGTACAATCTTTGCAGATTCTTCGAAGTTATCTTGCTCTAGATTTTCTACATATTCGTTTTTCTCCTTTGGAAACTCCGTCTGGATAATCGTTAAGAATTTCTTTTCAAATTCCTCATTCCCTCCTGAAATTTCCTTTATATAATCAAGATTTGGTTTCTCTGTCATTATGGTCATTTTTTATTGTAAAAAAGAAAGTGGTACCCATGCCTTCTCCAGATGAGAGCCAGATATCACCTTTATAATAATTTATAATTTTCTTTACCAGTGCAAGACCTATTCCTGTGGCTCCTGAGTTATTTTCAAGTTTTTTAAACATGTCAAAAATACCTGCTTGCAAGTGTTTGGGAATTCCCTTCCCATTATCCGTTACACTAAATAGCCAACCATCCTTTTCTTCTTTTACATCTACAATCACTTGTCCATATCTTCTATCCTCTGTGGCGGTAATTGCATTGGTAATTAAATTCTTGAACAATTGCTCTATTCGGTATTTGCCCGTATATAGTTTAGGTAGTTTTTTACCTTTTTTTATCTTGACATTTTCCGGAACAAATACAGTTTGTCCTATTTCATCAATTAACAAATTAAGGTCTATCATTACAGCACTTTCTTGGATAGAGTCTATTGTTGAATGCCGCAGAATACCATCAATTAAACCATCCATTTTAGATAGGTTTTGAAAAATGAGCTGTACGTTTTCCTTGTTTTCTTCTTTAAACCCATCTTGTCCGTCCTCGAATACCCAACTCACCAAAGAATGCACGTTTCGTATTGGCGATTTTAAATCGTGTGAAACCATATGGGCATAATTATTCAATGACTCATTCTGCTGTTCCAGATTTTTCAAGAGCATATCTTTTTCCGCCGTTATCTCTACAAGTTTATGCGCCTGCTTTTCTATATCCTCAACTAATTTTTGTGGATTAAAATCCAGTACACCATTTATGCGATCACTTGTTTTGTGCTGCATTGAGGCAACGGCCTTACTTAACGCATCCAATACTTTTCGTTGACTTTCTGCTTCTTGATGCAACCTTTGATTGGCCTGGTACAATTCTTCTGAGCTCAAAGATGTTGCTCTCTGAATCATTTTTAGTTTTTCATCAAAGTCTGAATATGATCTGCTAATGGAATTAAAGAACGCCTCTATTTCTGGGTGCTCTATGAACTCCTTAGGGAAAAATTTCTTTATTTGTCTTTTAAGCAGAGAATGCATTTATTCGCTCAGTAATGTTAGGGTCATGGTTTGGTTGTGCAATTGGCACTCGTTTTTTCCTGCAAATGGCGCCATCTCCCCATAGGAGTAAAACCCTGTAATTTTTGCCTGGTCTCCTATAATTTCGGCCACCTCTTCAATTTCATCTTCAGTTCGTTGGTCCAACACTAACTTCCGACCTACGCAACTTACCAATATGGCCAATTCTGGTTTATTCTTCCTATCCCTCATGGCCAACACTGCAGCATTAGAAGCACCTTCAGCAATATCATCTACAGTGGACATCATCAATTGCACTTTAGCGTTCATTGGCACATCACCAGCCAAAATCATTGAATTTTCTGCTTCGTCTATATTAAGAATAGTGCGCACCAATGGTTCGGATTCATCATTCTGTTGAACAGTCAATGGATACAAGAGGGCTGCTTTTGGTAGCTCATCGGCCTTATCTCCTAAATACATTTTATATAGATCCAGTGCTGGTTTTCCATCAATCTCAAAAAGTACATTTCCTTCAGATTTGGTAATAGTTCTCTCTGGGCCAAATGGTGTCCATCCTCCAAAATTTGCATAAGAAACTTCAAAGTCTCCGCCATAAAAACCGATGGCCACTACTTCACCTTGCTTTGGGTTTTCATTGTAAGAAGTCAATGTTTTTTCAAACCGGGCACCATCACCACATAATCCTCCGGTAATGGAGGCATTAAACCCTTCTACAGATTCCAAACCTTCAATTAAACCGCTTCCATTTACAAAACTTCCATCGGAAACAATGAACATGTGCTTAAGCTGTTCTTGGTCAAATCTATTTGAAATAGCCAAGCCCAATTTTTCAATATCCCCATGGTTTGAAACGTTTTCACTTACTATATTAAAGCGGGTTTTTTCAAACTCTATAGCTGTTAATGTTATGCTTTCTTCATATACATTAGTTTCCATAATCTCTCCGGAAGTGGACCCAAAAACAAGATGCCCTTTGGGATAGAGTTCCTTTACTTCATTGAACAAATCTTTGGATTCCAATAAATATCTATCTCCAAAAATTAGTACCAATGGCTCTTTTAAAGGTTCATTTTGAGCAAACTCCCATACCCCCCCTTTTAATCGTTTTGCTTGATTTATCTTCATTATTTTCTGTTTTTAAGAATCTTTCTTAAGTGAAAAGTAGAATGTTGTTCCTACTCCTATTTGACTTTCTAACCAGACTTTGCCCTCATATCTATCAATAATCTTTTTAACTATTGAAAGTCCAATTCCCGTTGAACGTTCATTGTTTCCAATAGATTGAAAAATCTGGAAGATTTTTTCATGATACTCCTTTGGTATTCCCACTCCATTATCTTTTACGCTAAACTCCCAATGTGTGGAGCGCTCTTTATAATCTATCTCTACCAATCCATCTGGCTTATCAATATTTACAACTGCATTGCTCAAAAAGTTTTGGAACAATTGATGGATTTTGGTTTTATCGGCCTTTATAAGTGGTAATTTCTTTTTGGTTTTTATTGTAACATTCTCAGGGATATAAATGATTTCTTTAATTTCATGAATTACCTCATTTACGTCGACTTCCGTATGATCTAAAACATCATTATTAACTGTGGAATATTTTAAAATTCCACTAATTAATTTGTCCATTCCCTCAATTTTCTCCTGCATCATCTTCAAATTATAAAGACCATTTTCATCCAAAGAATCTTTATAATCATCATAAAGCCAAGTGGCCAAAGCACTTACACTTCTTAACGGTGATTTTAAATCATGAGAAACTATATGTGCATATTCTTGCAAACCTTTATTACTTGTTTCAAGTTCCCTTAAAAGGTTTTCTTTTTGAAGTTCTAGGTGTTTCTGAGAAGTAATATCCAAATGAATTCCTATGGATCCTATCACATTTCCGGCATCATCAAATCTTGGAGCGCCACTGACCAACCAAAATCGCTTTTCTCCATTGGCAATTTTTACGGCTACCTCATAAGAATCCGAAATCCCTTCTTCTTCCTTCTGGTGTTGTTGCTTTAGATCATCTGTTTCATCACTAATAATTGGAATGGCTTCATAAACATTTTTTCCGATTAACTCATTGGCAGAATACCCTACCATATCGCTAAAACTTTGGTTGATCATTAAAATATTGCCATCGCTGCCAACCTCAACAAGACCAAGGTTCATGTTAGCAATAATGCTTCCGTACTTTTCCTTTTGAATTTCCAAATTCTTTCGGTAGTTCTTTCGTAAAGTCACATCACTATAACTCCATAGATGACCTTGGTACTCTCCATTGCTGAACAAAGGAATATAGTCTCGCTCAAATGTTCTGCCATCCAGAAGTTCCATTTCATCTGCCGTAACCACTTCTTTTTGATCAATAACATGGTCTATCCTTCCTAAAGCCACATCTGGTTCTAAGAACATGTTTTTATACTTGTGTGTAGATTGTTCGCTATTTATTCCTATAAGTGCATCTGGAGAAACAGCAATCCCAAAAAGGTCGCAAAATTTTTGATTGGCCAAGACAATCTTTCTTTCTTGATCTTCTAACAAAATACCAGTCTGAAGATTCTTGATCAAGTCCGTCATCCGTTCTTCTGATGCCCTTAGTTTTTCTTCAGAAATTTTTTCTTGAGTAATGTCCTCTATCATTGCCACATTATATTCCACATCCCCTTTTCCATCTAAGAGTGAACTCATGGATGTTTTTCCATATAGGGTATCACCATTCTTTTTGCGAAATTTGCGAATTATAGAGAATTTCTTTGTGTCATTTTCTAGACTCTTTTGCAAGAGGTTATCATACAAATTGCTATCCTCTAAAGAGGAAATCTCATCCAACGATAATTTTTTAAGCTCAACTTCTGAGTACCCTAATAACTCAATAAAGGACTTATTGGCCTTTATTATTTTATCCTTCACAATCAACAAAATTCCCAAGGAGGAATTCTCCACAATGATGTCTTGCTGCTTTTTTTGTTTCTCTAAAAGTTGTTTTACCTCAATCTCCTGTGTAATATCCCTTATCACTCCTTGTGCAGCTATGGGACTTCCACTTTCATTATAAATGAGACTTGCATTTATATTTACATACTTCTCTTCTTGATTTTTTGTGATAATTTTTGCGGAATAGTTTTTTAGAACTCCTACTTGCAGTAAAGTTTGAAACGATTCTGCAGTGTATTCCAAATAATCTGGATGTACTATATCTGAAAGACAGATTTTTTCCTTTGTATGATCATACCCCAAAAACTCTTTTGCAGAGGTATTCATATTGATAACGTTAGACATCAAATCCATGACCACATAAGGATCAATAATGTTAACGAAAGCATTGTCTATAGCAGTTCCACCATCATTCAATAAGGTTTCTAGGCGTCCATTTGCTTCTTTAAGGTGCAAAGAGGCATCATAGAGTTCCTTTGCTTTGTTTTCCAGCAAACTCTCCGCTGTCTTACGGGCCTTTTTCTCCCGTAACAAAGCTCTTTTTAATATGGGAATTTCGTTACTATCCATTTTGGAGGATAGTAAACTTGACTTCTGTTCCGTTTTCATTCAATAGTTTATATTCTACTTTTGCCAACTTTCCAAAGTGTTCAAACGTCTTTACTATAAGCCCGTGCGCTAAAGCATAGAGCCCTCTTGAAGAGCTATAGATCATTTCAAGTGAATTATCCGTTTTTGAAAGTATTTTAAATTGAGGGAGTTCCGCATCGGGGTAGAGTTTCTTTACATGTATGTGAATATGATCTTCAATACAGTGAAGAAGGCCAATAGGTGTTCTATAACTTGAAACTACTTCTGGATGGGCATCTACAAGCCCTACAAACAAATGATGCCCAAAAGAATACAATAAATCTTCTTGGGAAACACTCTTTTTTTCGCTGAGTTCAGAAATCAAACTCACCATCTCGTTAAAGTCATAAGTGCCTACAGAAGTATATGCACCTCCAGAATGAAGGTCACAGTTTTCCAATAAGGAATCAACAGTCTCTAGTCCATAAATAGACTCGACCATTTCCATAAACTCAGTAAAAACAATTCCTTTCATAATAAAGAATATTATGATTTAAAAGTAGGAATTGTACTACCTATTTAAAAAAAGAATGTTGTGAAATAAAGAATTTTGTTAGGCTTTAACTAGCTCACTAACCTCCCAATAGTCAAAAACTTTCTTTAGTTTAGACTCGTAATCTTCATATTTTAAGGGCTTTATGATATATCCAGCGATTCCAATCTCAAAGCATTTTAATAAATCAACGCGATTTTCCGATGTGGTCAAAATAATGGTAGGCAAATACTTAAGTCTATCATCCGCCTTTAAAATAGAAAGGAATTCAATACCACTCATTCGTGGCATATTTAAATCTAGAAGGATAATATCAGGCAAGTTTCCTCCTTTCAAGAATTCCATAGCTTCTTCTCCATTTTTAGCTTCGGTAATCTTATGTTTGGACTGAAACTTAGAAATAGCTCGTTGCAATTTCATAGTTTCTATCATATCATCTTCTATAAACAGAACATTCATGACGCTTTGGATTTAGTATACAAAAGTCTTAAAACACTTTAAGAAAAGGACTACAATTTAGTTAAACAAAAAAGAACTATCGACGAATGGTAGAAATGTTTCGGTTAAATATCAATAATTTTTATTAGGTTACCTCTAAAGTGAATCCAGTTGCTCTTTTAGTTTCTTAGTTAAACCAGAAACCACTAAATCATAAGAATGATTCACTAGTTCTCTGGTTAGGTTTGGCGGAAGGTTTTCCAAAAACAGTGTATTCCAATGCTTTTTGCTCATATGATAGCCAGGTGTAATATCTCCATCATACTCCTCTCTTAACACTATTGCTCGCTCTGGGTCACACTTTAGGTTACATTGAGAAGGTATTCTTTCCAAGGGCAACAAAGCAAACATTTTACCCATTACCTTAAATACCAAAGTGTGCTCATCAAAAGGGAATTCTTCTGTCACACCTTTTTTATCAACGCAAAAATTTCTTAGCTCTTCAACGTTCATTTTTATATTCCGTTGGAATCATAAACTATTACCTTTTCCCAAAGATGCTTGCATTCTTCAATAAAGATTAAATGAGCTTCTTCTTTTTGATATCCCTCTTGTGCTTCCGCAGACTCAAACGTTACTATTAATGAATAGGTGAATGACCCATCAACAACATCCCTGCTAGATTTTGGCGGTGTACCTATAAAATTGGTTTTTGCATATTTGGAGTTCTTAAGAAAGGTTTTCAAAGAAGTTTCAAATTTTGTTTTGTCCGCACTATTATCAGGGTTTTTAAACCAAAAATATACGGTATGCGCAAAGGTCGAATCAAAGGTTTTCATAGTGTCTTTAGTTTGTGCAAAACTAGTGGCAGTTACAAAGCCAATCAATAGTAAAGTTAAAATTCCCGTTTTCATAATTATTTATTCTTCCAAAATATTTTTTTCTCTATTCGTAATTTCTAATGCTGAGTAATCTAGAGTCCATCCTATGGTCTCAACAATTTTCTCAACTAGCAATACAGCTTGCAAAGCTTCTTTCCTTGCCGTGACCATTAAACCACTTTCTGGTATTTTTTGTTTGATATGATCTTTAGCCTCCAAGTTCAGCTTAGTTAAATCATCTGGTGAAAAGCTATTGAAGAGTCCATTTTTAATATCATAAAACTGAAGGTCAGGTTCAATGGATAAAATTTCTGGTTCTGGAAAGTCTGCGAGTATAATCCGCTTATTTTCATTATCTGCCTTTAAATTCAATTTCTTTAGGTCGTATCCAATATGTGCTTTTGCCTTTACTACAATCAAGGCCTTTTTCTTACTGCTTAGAAGACTCATAAAGCCTTCTTTAATGTTTTCATAGTGGTAAATCTCTGCAAAATCCCCTTCTACAGAAATCAATTTACATACGCTTTGGATTTTGTCCAATAAGACCGTGGACTGCTGTTTGGTGAGTTCTTTATTTTTTTTTCTTCGGAACAAGGAGAATAGCCAATACATTAGTATTGCCCCTAGAATAAGACCCAAAAAAGCTTCTAAAATACTATCCATGCTTCTTTCCTATTTCTCCCAAATGGGTAAATTTAAATCCTTTTTCATATTTGAGGCCATAGCCAAAAAATCTATCCATAGCTGCGTGGGAAAAAATTATGATTCCCATAAGTTCAAAAATCTGCAGGTTCAAATAACTAATCCCAATTAAATATAGCAAAATGGCAATACCTCTATGGTGAAACACATTATATATGAACGCTCCTACTCTATTACCTGCCAAATACCCTAGCATTCCAATATCTGGCACTAACAACAATACAAAAAACCACCACCAAGACAAATCCATTTTCATAAAAAGAAAGAACCCAAAGATCAATAGCATCAACTCTTCCAATTTTAGGGCACTTTTCATCAATTTTCAATTTTATATAGCACTGGCCTACTTGGACTGGCATCATTTTCAAAAGGAGCAACATGGAGGTTTAAAAAATAGCAACCATCTTCTATCTCATTCCCTACATAGATAAACTCTGTAATTGTAGCATTTAACCTTGGTTCACCATTCATCCTCCAAAAGGCATTATGTGCCAAAAGAGCACCGCCGTCTTTTTCTTTATCCACAGAAGGAAGATCAGTTAGTAAGTGTGATATCCCCTTATCAACCAAATAACTAGCCGCCGCCTCTAACAGGTAAGGTGGGTTTTCATTGGAATACTTCATCGACTTCTTGTTTTCAAGGTTCGGAATGGTCCTAATGATCAATGCCTCCCGTTTTTTATTTCCTAAAGCATATTTTAATTGCTTTTCCGATATCACAAAATCTTCTCCAGATTTTTCTGGGGCAACAGTTATCACTTCAGCTAAAAAAAAGAATTGTTTTAGTTCTTGATTTACGGAGTAAAACGCCTCAGTAATATGACCCAAACATTCTGTATGCGTCACATGAGAATGCGGATTGAACCAAATGTCGTTAAAGTTGGTAGATGCCCCTTCAGAAACTTTCCCTACGAAATCGCCCTCCTTATGCGGTTCAATTTTAGGTGGGTCCAAGTACCACGCATTTACATTTTCACTGCCATCTTGAAGCGAAATGGAGATATCCAGTGGATTAGATAAATCTATTTTATAATTCTTGGAATTGTATTTAATGCTAGCAATCATGATTCCAAATTAATCATAAAAAGGTCCGATGCAATTCCATCAACAAGAAACTTTCCTTTTTTGGTTGCCAACAATTTTCCATCATCCACAAAAAGTAGATGCTTCTCCAAGTATTTTTTGGCCTGCTTGTTTAAATAATCAAGATAAGCCTGTCCATAGTTAAGTTCTATTTTTTCCAGGGAAACACCCCAAATAGTTCTCAATCCGGTCATCACGTACTCATTATATCTATCTGTTTTGGACAAGGTTTCTGTCTCCTTGGGCAGTACCTCTCCTTCTAAAGCTTTTATATACTTTGGGTTGTTCCTAACGTTCCAACTCCTATTTTGCCCATCAAAAGAGTGAGCTGAGGGACCAATACCAATATATTTTTTCCCTTGCCAATATGAAGTATTGTTTTTTGAAAAATACCCTTGTTTTCCAAAGTTGGAAATCTCATAATTCACAAAGTCATTTTTCTCCAAAACATCCACCAATATGTTAAACTGTGCCTCTGCCTGTTCGTCATCCACATTGGCCACGATTCCTTTTTCTATGAACTTTTTAAGTGCCGTTTTTGGCTCAACTGTTAATGCGTAGCTAGAAATATGAGGAAGCTCAAAAGAAAGTACTCTTTCAATATTAGCTTTCCACCTATTGTTATCCATACCTGGAATTCCGTAAATTAAATCGATTGAAATATTATCAAAGTACTGAGTTGCCATTGACAATGAATTAACTGCTTCATCAGATGAATGTGCACGGTTCATCAACTTTAAATCTTCATCAAAAAAAGATTGGATGCCTATACTAAGACGATTAATAGGGCTATTGGATAGCTCAATGATTTTATCATCCGTTAAATCATCAGGGTTGGCTTCTAAAGTAACTTCTGGGTTTTCAACAACCTTGTAATTTTCTTGGACAGTTTTTACCAAAATTTCTATTTCAGCGGTAGTCAAAACAGATGGTGTTCCACCTCCAAAATATATGGTTTCTACCTTATGATTTTTAAACTCATCTTTTCGGAGTTCAATTTCCTTTTTGATTGCTCGCAACATAACTTCTTTCTTTCCCATTTGAGTAGAAAAATGAAAATCACAATAATGGCAAGCTTGTTTACAAAATGGAATATGGATATAGATTCCGCTCATTTAGATTTCAACTTGCTCGGGTTTTGTTTTACAAAAGCATCCCATCCGGTGTAGTGTTTTCCAACCTCAACGCGACCTTCATTATAAAAATGGCATACTGCGGCAGCGAGCCCATCTGTGCTATCCAAGTTTTTGGGCAGAGTTTTCAGCTTCAACATACTTTGAAGCATTTTTGCCACTTGCTCTTTACTAGCATTTCCATTACCCGTTATGGCCATTTTAATTTTTTTGGGCATGTATTCTGTTATGGGAACTTGCCTAGAGAGTCCTGCAGCCATGGCAACACCTTGGGCCCGACCGAGTTTGAGCATGGATTGAACATTCTTGCCATAAAAAGGAGCTTCAATGGCAATCTCATCTGGGTGAAAGGTATCTATCAACTCAAGGGTACGTTCAAAAATCAATTTAAGCTTGGTATAGGGGTCATCGTATTTTTTTAGCATCAACTCGTTCATTTGAACAAAATGCATCTGCTTATTAATCACCTTGATGATTCCGAAACCCATGACCGATGTGCCTGGGTCAATCCCTAAAATGATTTTTTCTGTTGCCAAGTTTTTAATTGGTGTTTAATACTATGGGAAGTCTAAACTTTAAACCTACTGGAATACCTCTTTTTAAAGCAGGGGCCACCGTTGTTAAATCGTTCAATCGGTCAGATATTTTGGCATTAAAATCTGATATCTCATTTAAGATAACAGTATTCTCCTCAACATTTAAAACCGATATAAATCCATGCTCATCAATTGAAAAATCTATGTACATGGTATCGTTCAAATCCTTATCCACTTGAAATTGCAATCCTTCCAATGCTTTGGAAAAATGATTAAGCATTACACTCTGAAAACATTCCCGTTGTGCTTGCTTGGTTGCCGTTTCATCACAATCTTCAAAAAGTGGATATTGGTCAACATCGTTCCAATCAATGGACAACAACTCTTCATTGACCATTTTTTGAGTCTTATCTTCCTTGGACATAAAGAGTTCGCAAGAGGCAAGTAAACCTAAACAGGATATCAATAAAAACTTACGCATACAGCCCCTAATATTTGGCTGAAATTACGACTTTTTGACCATATTTCACTAACTACATTTTGTCATAGTACTAGTCCCCCTTGTAACAAATAGCAGCTATATTTGTCTTATAGTCAAAACCAAAAAATGGACATTGCTTTACTTGTTTTAGGGTTTATATTAATGCTAGTAGGTATTTTGGGTAGTTTTCTACCTGTGTTACCCGGTCCACCGGTAAGTTGGCTAGGATTGTTGCTGTTGTATTTGACCAAAGCTGTTCCAGATGATTGGTGGATGCTGGGTATAACGCTCTTTTTTGCGCTACTGATTACGGTAATGGATTATGTGATTCCAGCCATGGGGACTAAAAAATTTGGCGGCAGTAAAGCAGGTATGTTAGGGACCGTAGTTGGATTGTTGGTCGCTATTTTTTTTCCCATATTAGGCCCGTTCGGAATTATCATTTGGCCTTTTGTAGGTGCTTTGGTTGGCGAACTTATTAATAAAGCAGATCAAAAAACCGCACTAAAAGCTGCTTTTGGTTCCTTCTTAGGCTTTTTGACTGGAACATTTATGAAGTTCTTAATAGGGGTAATCTATTTTGGGATCTTTATTTGGAAAGCCATTGAATACGGCTCGGAACTGTTCACCTTTAGTTAATCAAACCATTCTACTTTTTCTTCAATAGGAGTTCTTGTTGATGGTTCTACCGGATTATCATAATACCCCATATATAGGAATCCAAGACATTTCTCACCTTTATTAAGATTGAAAAACTCATCCATGTATTTTATCAAACCAGGAGAACTCCAATAACATCCAATTCCCATTTCCGTGCAGCAAAGCCACATATTTTGTACTGCCATTGCAGTAGCTGCCAATTCTTCCCACTCGGGTATGCACTCATTTGAATCACGTTGCATACAAATGGCAATTACCGCTCCTGAACGAACTGGATTATCTTGCAGTTTTTTAATTTTTAATTGTTTGGGTTTGGGATCTACTTCTTGGTATTTATCCGACAGGAATTTTCCCAAAGCTTCTTTTTTTGCGCCCATCAACACCTTAAATCGCCAAGGTTCGGTCTTTTTATGGGTAGGTGCCCAGTTGGCTGCTTCCAACAACTTCTCAATGGTTTCTTTTGAGATGGGCTTATCATTATATTGAACGGGAAAAACACTTCGTCTTTTCTTAATTATATCAAATGCCATAGTCGATTTTTAAGCTTTTCAAAGTTACACTTTGGAAAATTTTTATGCTATAGTTTTAAAAGTAAATCAATACAATTTTGTAGTACTGGATTTCGGTTGTCCTCTTTCCAGACCATAGATAAAATAGCCCGTTGTTTAATCTTTTTGAGTTCGATGAATTTTACTTTCATTTGAAAACCGTATTGCAGTGCAGTGGGCACTATTGCAATGCCCAATTTATTTTCCACCAATTTAAAAACAGTTTGAGCATGTACCGATTTATGGGAAACATTGGGTGAAAAACCAGCATCTTCGCAAATACTTAGAACCGTATCGTAATATTGAGGGCTATAATCCTGTGAGAATAGGATAAAATCATCCGTAGCGACTTGATTAATGCTTTTAAAATCTTTCTCATTCAATACATGGTACGCTGGCAAAACCAACGAAAAGGTATCTTCAAAAACAGGTTTCAATTTCAGCCCTTTTGGCACTCTTGATAACCGCACAAACCCCAAATCCAATTTGTCCCTTAGAATAGCACTTATCTGAGCTCTGTTTGAAAGTTCTTCAAGACTGGTATGTATGAAAGGGAATTTTTCCTTTAAATCCAGCAATAAATTTGGTATTACATTCTGCATTGCGGAACCTAAAAACCCAATTCTAATTTCACCCAAATGCCCCTCACCAATAAGTTTTAATTGTTTTTTGGTCTGCTCCAAATGGTTCAGTATAAACTCTACTTCCCCTTTTAAAAATGCTCCAGCTGGTGTTAACCTAACTTTTTTCTTATCTCTAATAAAAAGTTGGGTTTGGAGAATTCCTTCCATCTGCTTGATTTGCGTACTTAGTCCGGGTTGGGATATAAACAGCTTTTCTGCTGCCTTTCTATAGTGCAATTCTTCGGCCACAGCCAAAAAATAAATGAAATGTCGTAATTCTATCTGATAATTCATAGTTATTAAATACTACAAAAATAAGTATTGGTAATTATTAATGATACATGGTATCTTTATAAATCTCAAATTATACATATGCAACTACCCAAAACATTTCATTTTGGCGAACATCATCTAACTGCAAGTATCGCCATAGGCATTGCAAAGGGTTCGGTCAAAGGAATTATGTCAGAAGATTATATCAAGAAAATTGAGGTAAGCAACCTTCGCGTTCAAAACATTGTTGCCAAAGGTGACACCGTTTATGGTATAAATACGGGCTTCGGACCTTTGTGCAATACCAAGATTTCCAAGGAGGATACTAAAATTCTTCAATCCAATATTTTACAAAGTCATAGTGTTGGAGTGGGAAAACCCATATCCGAAGAACTTGCCAAACTAATGCTTATCTTAAAAATCCATGCCCTTGCCAAAGGATATTCGGGTATCGCAATTGCCACAATTAATCGAATGCTCTGGCATTTGGAGCATGATGCTATTCCTGTGGTTCCGTCACAAGGTTCAGTAGGGGCTTCTGGTGATTTGGCTCCCCTCTCCCATTTATTTCTTCCCTTAATCGGGCTAGGCAAAGTAAATTATAAAGGAGAAACCATTATTACAGATCAGCTATTTAAGAAAACCGGACTTCAATCTTTGGAACTTGGTCCAAAGGAAGGTTTAGCGCTCATCAACGGCACACAATTCATTGCTGCACACGGCATATTGGTCCTACAAAAACTACAGTATTGCCTAAGACATGCCGATATTATTGGAGCTATGATGCTGGAAGGACTTCAAGGCTCTATGAAACCTTTTCACGAAGAACTGCATACACTTCGCCCTTTTAAAGGAAACCAACATGTGGCCGGAAGAATACGAACACTGCTCCAAGGTTCCGAAATTTTGGAAGACCATATCGACTGTGAACGCGTTCAAGATCCTTACTCGCTTCGTTGCATGCCTCAAGTACACGGTGCATCTAGGAATACATGGCTGCACTTAAAAGAACTGTTAGAGGTGGAACTTAATTCTGTTACTGACAATCCGGTAATCATCAATGATGAGTTGACCATAAGTGGAGGTAATTTTCACGGACAGCCCTTGGCCATGGCTTTGGACTACGCCGCACTGGCAGCTTCAGAATTAGGGAGCATTTCGGACCGAAGAATTTATTTGGCGTTAGAGGGGAATAGTCCAGGAGTGCCTAAATTATTGATGGGAGATACTGGAATCAACTCTGGATACATGATTTTACAGTACACTACAGCAGCATTGGCCAGTGAAAATAAAAGTCTATGTTTTCCGGCGAGCGCGGATAGTATCCCAACCTCTTTAGGACAAGAAGATCATGTAAGCATGGGATCAATAAGTGGGAGAAAAGCACTTCAGATTATTGAAAATGTTGAAAAGATATTGGCCATTGAGCTGTTAACCGCCGCTCAAGCCTTCGAATTTAGAAAACCTTTAAAATCAGGTATTGTATTGGATGAAATTCATAAATTCATAAGAACCAAAGTTCCCTTTGCAGATAGCGATCGTGTTTTTGCCGATGATATTGAAAAAGGAATAGAGGTCATCCAAAAAGGTGAAATTATTGCACTGGTAGAACAAACCATGGCAGCAAAAAACCTTCAATGGAACGCTCCTTATCTGGAAGAATTTGAAACATACTAACACATGAGCAAACCACTATTAATAGGTCCATTTACACAACTGCTTCCTATGTCGGGTTTGCCTTTGAAAGGAGCACTGCCCGATGAGCAATTGGTAATCATTGAGCAAGGGGGTATTCTTATTTCCGAAGGAAAAATCAAAGCTGTTGGTAATTTTGAGGATTTAAAGTCCGATGCGGTCGACACCCACCATATTGAAGGACAACATGTTTGCCTTCCGGGGTTTGTAGATTCCCATACCCATATCTGTTTTGGTGGTTCGCGAGCTAGAGATTATGCTTATAGAAATTCTGGAAAGACTTATCTGGAAATTGCCAAAGCTGGAGGCGGTATATGGGACACCGTGACACAAACTCGCAAAGCTTCTCAAGAGGATTTGATTGAAGGCATTATCTCAAGAAGTAAAACTCATCTGGAAAATGGCACCACTACTATAGAGGTAAAAAGTGGTTATGGCCTCTCTATTAATGAGGAGCTTAAAATGCTCAGAGCCATAAAACAAGCTGATAAAAAAACACAAGCAGACCTTGTAGCAACTTGTTTAGCTGCTCACATGAAGCCAAAAGATTGGAACAGTGACAAAAATTATCTAGAGGAGATTGCCTCACAATTATTCTCAATATTAAAATCTGAAGGACTTAGTAATCGAATTGATGCTTTTATTGAGGAAAGTGCATTTTCTACACTAGAGATAGCACCCTATTTTAAGAAAGCTAAAGCAATGGGATTTGATATCACCGTGCATGCAGATCAATTTACTACTGGCGGAAGTGAAATAGCCATACATTTTGGTGCCATAAGCGCAGACCATTTGGAAGCCAGCACCGAGAATGAAATTCAATTATTAGCAAACAGCAATGTTATTTCCACGGCATTACCTGGAGCTTCCCTAGGTTTAGGATGCGCCTTTACCCCTGCCCGAAAGCTATTAGATGCAGGCGGAGCTTTGGCCATTGCAAGCGACCATAATCCTGGTTCGGCACCAATGGGCCATTTGCTCACCCAAGCAAGTATTCTAGGGACCTTTGAAAAGCTCTCAAATGCGGAAGTATTGGCCGGGATTACGTTCAGGGCAAGTGCTGCTTTGAATTTGGCAGATAGAGGAATTCTAGAAGCAAATATGCTTGCGGATTTTAGTGTTTTTCCAACGGACAACTATCAAGAAATCACCTATCAACAAGGGCAATTAAAACCCAGTACTGTTTGGAAAAAAGGTGAAAAAATTTACGAAAGAGATTAACATGACCAAAACATTGACGGATTTTCAAGCGCAGCTAGTAAGGGGGATTCCCGAAAATCTTCCTTCAAAAAGAGAGTATCCAAAAATGGGAAATCCAGCTCCCAAGCGAAAAGATATTTTATCAAAAGAAGAGAAAAAACTGGCCGTTCAAAATGCATTACGATACTTTCCAAAGGCTTGGCATGTAGAATTGGCCAAAGAGTTTGCCAGCGAACTCAACAATTATGGTAGGATCTACATGCATCGCTTTAAACCGGACTATAAAATCTATGCCCGACCCATCTCTGAATACGCGGCCAAAACGAAGCAGGCTGCTGCAATTATGCTGATGATTCAGAACAACCTTGATCCCGCTGTGGCACAACATCCTGAAGAACTTATTACCTATGGCGGTAATGGTGCAGTCTTTCAAAACTGGGCGCAGTATCTGTTGACCATGAAATATCTTGCTGAGATGACCGAGGAACAAACATTGCATATGTACTCCGGACATCCCATGGGGTTATTTCCTTCCTCAAAAGAAGCCCCCAGAGTAATCGTCACCAATGGCATGATGATTCCCAATTATTCGCAACCAGATGATTGGGAAAAATTCAATGCACTTGGCGTTACTCAATACGGTCAAATGACAGCAGGCTCCTTTATGTACATTGGCCCTCAAGGCATCGTACATGGAACGGCAATTACTGTGATGAACGCTTTCAGAAAAGTATTGGATAAAGGCGATTCCCCTAAGGGGAAAATATTTTTAACTGCTGGTTTGGGAGGGATGAGCGGTGCCCAGCCCAAAGCAGGAAACATAGCCGAATGTGTCACTGTTTGTGCAGAAGTAAATCCCGAAGCCGCCAAAAAAAGACATCAACAAGGTTGGGTTGATGAGTTATTGACCGATATACATGAACTTGTTCAAAGAACAAAAACCGCCATTGCTCAAAATGAAGTGGTCTCTTTAGCTTATATCGGAAACGTGGTAGAAGTTTGGGAACAATTCTACGAGGAAGACGTTTTTGTCCACTTGGGTTCTGATCAAACCTCCTTGCACAATCCATGGGCAGGCGGATATTACCCTATAGGGTTATCCTTTGAAGAATCTAATACCATGATGGCCGAAAATCCCACCGAGTTCAAGAAAAAAGTACAGGAATCGTTACGAAGACAAATTACCGCTATCAACAAGCACACAGCAAAGGGCACCTATTTTTTCGACTATGGCAATGCTTTTTTATTGGAAGTTTCTCGCGCTAGTGGTGATGTAATGGCGGAAAATAATATTGATTTTAGATACCCTTCCTACGTTCAAGATATTTTGGGACCCATGTGTTTTGATTATGGATTTGGGCCATTTAGATGGGTCTGTACTTCTGGAAATCCAGAAGATTTACAAAAAACAGATGCTATCGCTTTGGAAATCATGAAGCAAATCAAGGCTGAAGCCCCTGAAGAAATCCAGCAACAAATGCAGGACAATATTAAATGGATTGAAGAAGCGGAACAGAACAAATTGGTAGTCGGTTCGCAAGCTCGAATTTTATACGCCGATGCCGAAGGCCGAGCCAAGATTGCAGACGCTTTTAATACCGCTATTTCCAAAGGTGATATTTCCGCTCCAGTGGTCTTGGGACGTGATCATCATGATGTTAGTGGCACCGACTCTCCTTTTAGGGAGACCAGCAATATTTACGATGGTAGCAAGTTCACTGCCGATATGGCCATTCATAATGTTATTGGAGATAGTTTTAGAGGCGCTACTTGGGTTTCTATACACAATGGAGGTGGTGTAGGCTGGGGCGAGGTCATTAATGGGGGGTTTGGAATGGTCTTGGATGGTTCGAAAGAGGCTTCACGTAAATTGAAAAGCATGTTGTTTTATGATGTAAACAATGGTATTTCAAGAAGAAGCTGGGCCAGGAACAAGGAAGCTTTATTTGCCATAAAACGTGAAATGGAACGAACTCCCAATTTAAAAGTAACTTTACCCAATCTGGTGGAATCGGATATATTGGACCATCTTTTTGATGCATAATGAAACACTACACAAACCCAAATACAGCTATTTGGCATGGAAGAGTCAGCAATAAGTACCTGTACCTCCATGAAAAAGTGCGATGCACTCCTTTAAATGAAATTTCTGAACCCGCTAAAAAATCCATAGCATTATTAGGATATGCCTGTGACGAAGGAGTAAAACGAAATCAAGGTAGAATTGGAGCTGCAAAAGGTCCTGAAGTTATTAAAACCAGCCTAGGGAAATTTCCAAATCATCTTGCCAGTACTGTAGTATTGCAAGATACCGGCACTATAACCTGTAAAGATGAAAATATGGAAGCTGCTCAAGAAGCGCTTTCAAAAGCAGTTTCCACACTTCTGAAAAAAAAGCAGTTTCCCATAATTTTGGGTGGCGGTCACGACATGGCCTATGGACATTACCATGGGATTCAAAACTACTTGGATTCAAAAAAAGAAGGGCAGACAATCGGAATAATTAATTTTGATGCGCATTTTGATCTTCGGAAGCCTTCGGATAATAACAATTCCGGAACCCCTTTCTATCAAATAGCAACACAATCCAAAAAAGAAAATTGCTCCTTTAATTATTTATGCCTTGGTATTCGGAAAGATGCCAATGACCGGACACTTTTTGAGACTGCCAAAGAATTAGATGTTAAATACGTACTATCCGATACCTTTCAGATGCAATTTCTGGATGAGATCAATACTTGGATCAATGCTTTTATTAAAACTGTGGACAAGGTTTATGTAACCATAGATTTAGACGGTTTTTCTTCCGCTTATGCACCTGGAGTAAGTGCCCCCTCTCCTATGGGATTCACACCACAAATTGTTGTGGAATGCCTTAAAACCATCATTAGTTCGGGAAAATTGATAAGTCTGGATATAGCCGAAATGAATCCAAAATTTGATATTGATGGGCAAACGGCAAAGCTGGCCGCGTCTTTACTTCACCACATTATTCACTCTATACACTAAAGTTGATTCCAACAAAAAAAGCCTTCCATATGGAAAGCCTTTCATTGGTGAGCATCGTATGATGCTTCAACCTGATTCCAATCCAATTACAGATTGAAATCCAACACAACGCCACAAAGATAGGAAAGGATTTGGATTAATCAATCTGTTTTTATAATGATCATCGCAAATTCATCAAACTGCTTTAATGACATAAGTAACAATTCCCCAAATCAACAAATCACTCCCCTTTGGCACTTTGATAGGTTTGTATTTTTCATTTTCAGGCAAAAGGGTAATTGTATCTTTTTCTATTTGAAGTCGTTTTACAGTAAACTCACCATCCAAAAAGCATACTGCTATTTTGCCATTTTTGGCTTCCAGGCTTCTGTCAATTACTAATAAGTCACCATCATCCAACCCCGCTCCAATCATGGATTTCCCGCTCACCCTTGCATAAAATGTGGCTTCCTTATTCTTTATTAAAGTATTGTCCAGACTAATACGTTTCTCTTTAAAATCTTCAGCTGGTGATGGAAAGCCGGCAGAAACTGTATTATTGGAAATTGGAATCCTCAAGTTTTCTGTCTCATCCGGTATAAAAAAAGTAAGTGAATTGACCTGGGTAATCTTTTTTGAACTCATCTTACTGTAATAATATCATTAATATTGGTAGTGTATTTAGGGGACAGATGTTCCTGACGCATTTTCCAAGTCCGTTTTAAATCTTGATTGGCAATTTTTACTTTGTATCCATATTTATCATTCACATTATCCATCACTTTCATGATTTTATGGTGTTTAGGATTTTCAGCCAAAAATAAATCCAATTGTCTTTCATTTGTAGGAACTAGACCTGAAACAATTACTCCCGCCCTCTTATATTTAATACCTGGTTTATAGATAGAAGTTACTGCTTCAACAGCATAGTTACTTATGATCAGGCTTGAATCTGTTGCATAAGGCAAAGTGATAATTATACTGCCTCTATCTTGTGGTTCATTTTTCTTATGTCTATTACTTCGTAAAAAGACCACAATATGGTTGCAGCTACTGTTTTGAGTTCGCAATTTTTCGGCACAACTAGTAGCAAAAGTAGAAACACGCTCTTTTATGTTCTCAATATCATCATAGGTATATTCAAAACTACGCGTGGTCGCAATGGCTTTTTTATCTCGGGTATCGTCATCTAAATCCAAGGTTGGTATTCCTTCCAAATCCTTTTTTAATCGCAAACCAATAATCGCCATTTGCTTTTTAACCCAATCGTCTGATAATTGAATAAAATCGAAAGCTGTTTTTACATTTTTGGATTGCAACCGTTTTAAGTTGCCATGGCCAACCCCCCAAACACTTTCAATTTTTGTCCACTGCAGTGCTTTTATGCGCCCTTCATCTGATTGGATTACAAATACCCCGCCTGTTTTAGATCTAAATTTTTTGGCAATCTTGTTGGCTACTTTTGCCAATGCCTTTGTAGGCGCTATTCCTATACTTATTGGAATTCCTGTACATTTTTGTACTGTACGTTGGATTTCTTTACCATAGGTATCAAAATCATAGTTTTCAAATCCATCAAACTTTAAGAAGGCTTCGTCAACACTATACACTTCTATATCTGGTGTAAATGTCCCCAAAATATTCATCACCCTAGTACTCATGTCACCATATAACGGGTAGTTGGAAGAAAACACTTTTATGCCATTGTCCTCACAGAATTTTCTGTATTTAAATGCTGGAGCCGCCATGGGAAGGCCAAGTTTTTTGGCTTCATCGCTACGCGAAATAAAACAACCGTCATTATTGGACAGAATGGCTATAGGGGTATTGTTGAACTGAGGCTGGAAAGCTCGTTCACAAGAAGCATAAAAGTTGTTGCAGTCTACTAAGGCAAACATTCTCTAAATTAATGGATTTTTCAGATTTTCTACTATTGAAAATAAATATTACCTCTTTGCTCTCAGAATGAAGCAGTACAACTATATGTTCTCTAAGAAAGCTCTTGCAACGCATTGACCAAATAGTCAATGTCCTTTTTAGTAATATAAATAGCAAAGGAAAGACGTAGCGCATTTAAGCCATGACTTGTCATGGGCCTGCAATCAATACCATAATTCTCCCAGAGCTTTTCCTTGATATCCTTAACATCCTTTCCATTTACTTCTACTACCTGAATAGCACTAGAAAGGTCATCTAACGCTGGACTTTTTATGGTAAAATAGTCATTACCCTCAATTTTAGAACGAAAATAGGCCTTAAGTTCATAGCTGCGCCTATGTATTACTTCGGCCCCTATTGTATTATGAAAATCAACGGAGGCACCTAGTCCTAAAACCTCCGGGAGATTACGGGTATTGTAATTCTCCAAACGACGAATACTTTCATCTGTATGTCCACGGGCAACCATTAAAGGTTTTAAATGATGTTGACTTTTCATCTTGGCATAGAACACCCCTACTCCTTTAGGCGAAAACAACCATTTATGGGAACTAGCTGCATAAAAATCACAACCCAATTCATGTAGATCTATCTTAAACATACCGGCGGACTGCGCTCCATCCACAGCTACTAAAATTCCCTTCTCATGTGCCATTTTGGAAACCTCTTGCACTGGCAACAACATACCGTTGGTATTCACCATATGGCACATGGAGATTATCTTTGTCTTTGCTGTTATCGCCTTTTTATAAATTTCGGTCAATTCTGAAATACTATTGGGGAGAAGCGGCAATTCTGGCCGTATCAATTTTATGCCTTTCGTTTCTTGCCATACTTCCCATGGAATTGTTCCACTTGGATGTTCATGGTTGGCCAAAATAACTTCATCCCCTGGTTGAAGGTCAAAACTGCGAGCAATAAGATTCATTCCTTCAGTGGTATTATGAATCAATGCGATCTCCTCTGCATCTACAGAAAAAAGATTCGCAACAGACTCCCGAACTTTTTCTTTTTCCTTTTGCCATCCGCCCCACATGTATTTGGAAGGAAACCCATCCAGTAAATCCCTAAACCCAAGCGTAGCCTGACGTATATTTGTAGAAGAAGCGCCCAAGGAAGCATTGTTGAAGTAGTGAAGTCCATCCGCCATATCAAATTGGGATTTAACCAATTCCCAATACGCTTCTGATGTATGATCGCCTTTAGTAAGTCCTTCTGCATTCCAATGGTCGGCCAAAGAATTACCAAATACAGGCAACGCAAAGGAACCTATTGCTCCTTGACCAAGACGTTTTAAAAAAGTTCTTCGGGCTTTATAATCCATTCCACTTTGTTTTACAGCAATAAAGTTACCATTGGTGCAATAGCACCAATCTAATATAAGGATTTCACCTTGTTCTTTATCCTGAAAATGAAATGAACCTGTCTTATCTATTTGAAAGCAGGAAGCCCAGTAATATCTGCACCCGTAATCAATAGGTGGATATCATGTGTTCCCTCATAGGTAATTACACTTTCTAGATTCATCATATGACGCATGATGCTATACTCACCGGTAATACCCATTCCACCTAAAACTTGTCTTGCTTCTCGTGCAATTTTGATGGCCATATCCACATTGTTACGCTTGGCCATAGATATTTGCGCAGTAGTTGCTCGACCTTCGTTTTTAAGCTGTCCCAATCTGAACGCTAATAATTGAGCCTTGGTGATTTCCGTAATCATCTCGGCCAATTTCTTTTGTTGCAACTGTGTAGCAGCAATGGGTTTTCCAAACTGAATACGCTCTTTGGCATACCTAAGTGCAGTATCATAACAATCCATGGCAGCACCGATTGCTCCCCAAGCAATACCATAACGAGCAGAATCCAAGCAGCCCAATGGAGCGCCCAATCCACTTTTACCTGTCAAAAGATTCTCTTTAGGCACTTTCACATTATCAAAAATGAGCTCGCCAGTAGCTGAAGCTCTTAAGGACCACTTATTATGCGTTTCTGGAGTAGAGAAGCCTTCCATACCACGTTCCACAATAAGCCCATGGATTCTTCCTTCTTCATTTTTAGCCCAAACCACAGCAATGTCCGCAAATGGTGAATTGGAAATCCAAAGCTTGGCACCATTTAATAGAAAATGGTCACCCATATCTTTATATTTGGTTTCCATACCACTAGGGTTAGAGCCATGATTAGGTTCTGTTAATCCAAAGCAACCCATCCATTCTCCTGTTGCCAATTTTGGTAAATATTTTTTTCGTTGTTCTTCTGTTCCGTACGCAAAAATTGGGTACATCACCAAAGAAGACTGGACAGAAGCCGTTGAACGAACTCCACTATCCCCTCTTTCAATTTCTTGCATGATCAACCCGTAGCTTATTTGATCCAAGCCTGCCCCACCATATTCTTCTGGAATGTATGGTCCGAAGGCTCCAATCTCTGCCAATCCTCCAATAATTTCTTTGGGAAATTCAGCTTTTTGGGCATATTCTTCTATAATTGGTGAAACATCACGCTTCACCCATTGACGGGCGGCATCACGTACCAATTTATGTTCTTCAGAAAGTAAATCGTCAAGATTGTAGTAATCAGGGGCTTCAAATAAATCTGGCTTCATTCAAGAAAATTTTAATCAAAGGTAATAATGAAATATAACAATTCACATCCAAATTGTTACATTTTTAAATAGAATGCTTTCGTTAAACTAATATAATCCTTTGTGTATTGTTGACGTTCCAATTCAATGGTCAATTCATCTATTTCAGGCTTAGTTTCTAAAAAACCAAATTCCAGCATGCTCCTTATAAAATCTGTATTGGGATTTCCCTTTACTCTGGTTATTCTAATTGGATAAAGTCCAAACTCTTCCGCTAAACCAATAAATTCAGTTTCTTCTTTAAAAGGAATGATTACTGAGAAAAGCCCATTTTCAGAAAGTAGTTTTGATACTCCTTCCAAAAGTTCATTGAAAGGCAAGGAAATATTCTGGCGCGCTTTGTCTCTAGAAGCATCCCCGCTTGTAACTTCTTCTGAATAAAATGGTGGGTTTGAAACTATTAAATCATAACTATCTTCTATCTCATCCATGAATTCATCCAGTCCTGCATGATAGCAAAATAGTCTATCTGCCCAAGGCGATGCTTCAAAATTTTCCACGCACTGTTCATAGGCACCTTCATCCAACTCAATAGCATCAATGGTTTCTGCAGTGGAGCGCTGAGCCATTTGCAACGCAATTAAGCCAGTTCCCGCTCCAATATCCAAAATAGAATCAGGTTGGGATTCCAAAGATGCCCAAGCGCCAAGTAATACTCCATCCGTGCCAATTTTCATCGCGCAGCGATCTTGATGAACCTCAAACTGCTTAAATTTAAATGGACTACTCATCAATTCTACCAGGCTCTCTAGTTTCGGACCCTTCCAGCTCATATAAAGAATCTCCAAGTCTTGACCTCATATTATTGGCCAAATACTTGATCTTAGAAACTACTTCAGGATTTTCAGATGCAACATTTTTAGTTTCACTAATATCATTTACCACATCGTATAGCTCAATTTCTTTCATGTCAATCATCCTATATTCACCCGGTAATCCATCCTTTCCCGGTTCTTGACCGTCCATAGTACGATAACGATGCGGAAAGTACAGTTTCCATTTTCCATAGCGTACACCAAACATTTCGTTCACTCTATAATAAAAGAAATAGGCTTCCTGGACAGGTTCTTCACTTTCTCCGGACAAAACACTCCAGACGTTCTTACCATCTATTATTTTCTGAGGTAATTTAGCCCCAATAAGCTCAGCAATAGTGGGTAGAATATCGATGGCCATTACAGGCACATCAACAACTTTTCCTGGCTTTAATTTTTTTGGATATTTTATAATGAATGGTTCGCGCTGACCACCTTCCCATGCTGTTCCTTTTCCTTCACGAAATGGCTCAGCACTTCCAGCATGATTTCCGTAGGATAACCAGGGACCATTATCCGAAGTAAAAATAACAATGGTGTTTTCTTCAAGTCCATTATCCTTAAGCGTCTTCAAAATCTGCCCTACAGACCAATCAATTTCCATAATCACATCCCCGTACAATCCTCTTTTTGACTTCCCTTTAAACTTATCAGAAACAAACAAGGGAACATGGGGTTGCGGATGTGGCACATATAAGAAGAACGGATTATCCTTATTTCTTTTGATAAAATCCACACTACGCTCCGTTATTTGAGTGGTCAACTGTGACTGCTCTGTTAAAGTGTCAATTACAGTTTCATTTTCATACAACGGCAGGTCAGGAAATTTAAAAATTGGCCCTTGTTGTGGGTGATAGGGCCACATATCATTGGAATAGGGAATGCCAAACCATTCATCAAACCCGTGTCTGGTGGGCAAAAACTTTTGATGGTGCCCCAAGTGCCATTTGCCATAAATCGCCGTAGTATACCCTTTTTCTTTTAGCATCTCTGCAAGGGTGGTTTCAGAAGCATTTATTCCATGCGTATTGTCCGGTCCCAAAGCATTGTGAATACCTATACGATTAGGATAACAGCCTGTTAAAATACCTGCTCTTGATGCGGAGCAAACCGCTTGTGCCGAATAATAGCTGGTCAATTTGACCCCATCCGCTGCCATTTGATCTAAATGGGGCGTTTCTATGTCTGGTGAACCAAAAACACCCACATCCTGATATCCTTGATCATCGGTAAAAATCAGTACAACGTTTGGTGGACCTTCAGGTTTTTTGGTTTCCTCCTTTTTATTTCCACAAGAAACAAGACAAAAAACAAAGACAATAAAGCAATAGCGAAACATAATTTGAAGATGAAAGATGGGCTTAAATATAGTGCTAAATCACTACATTTTAGTTTTAAGATAGATAGAGATCCACCAGCCCTTCTGGTGTCTTTACATGAATCTGTTTGTTCTGGCGATCCACCTTGGTGATAATATCATCAGTAATGGGAATGAGTAATTCTTTGCCATCTTTCTCCGCTTCAAAAAGCTCTTGTGAAGCACTATCATTTACTGCTTTGATGATTCCAATATTTCCATGGACTTCATCCATCAAAGTAAATCCAATGACCTCATGGAAATAAAATTTATCTCCTGATAAAGGTGGAAGCATATCCAAAGGAAGGTATAACTCAGCTCCAATCATTTTATCCGCGGTGGGCTCGTCTTTTACCTCTTCAAAATCAATACGTAGCAATGCTGATTTATGCAATCGACAACGGTCAATAAAAAATGGAATCAGATTGTTCCCAATTGAAACAAATACTGATTCCATGTTTTCGTATATATCGGGCTCATCAGTATCTAATTTTACCAATAATTCACCCTTAAAACTATATTTTGAAACGACTTTGCCTAGGTAGAAACAATCTTCCTTACGCATAGTCTGAATGTTTACTCTTCTTCCTTGCTTGCTTCAGCTTCTTCTGCAGGAGCAGCTTCCTCAGCTTTAGCTTCTGGTTCTGCAGCAGCAACTTCTTCTTTTGCAGGCTCCGCAGGAGCTTCCTCTACAACTGCCTCTTCAACCGCAGCTGTTTCTTCAACAACGGCTTCTGCAGTTTCTGTTACTTCTTCAACAGTCTCTTCTACTTCTGGTAATGCTGCAGCAGCTCTTTTATCACTAACTTCTTTTTCAGCTTCCAATGCTTTGGCCTTAGCGTCAGCTTTTGCTTTATCCAAACCACCAACTTTAGCAGCTACAGCTTTTTCTTTTTCTTCAACCCAAGCTTTGAATTTCTCTTCTGCTTGCTCTTCGGTAAATGCTCCTTTACGCACACCACCTAATAAGTGATGCTTCATCATAACACCTTTATAAGACAGAATTGCTCTAGCCGTATCTGTAGGCTGTGCTCCATTGCTCAACCATTTTACAGATCCATCAACATCTAAATTGATGGTAGCAGGGTTCGTATTAGGATTATAAGTTCCCAATTTTTCCAAATATTTACCGTCTCTTTTTGATCTAGAATCTGCTGCAACCACCCAATAGAATGGTTTACCTTTTTTACCGTGTCTTTGTAGTCTAATCTTTACTGGCATATCACATTAATTTGTAGGGTGCCCGACCCTGATTATTAATTCTTTTTAATCGCTTTCTAGTTAAGCGGGTGCAAATATAATCCAAATCCTTTAACAGTCAATACGTTTTGTGTTTTTTATTGGTTGATAAATCTTCACAACTCTTTTTCCTGTAATCTGTCTTCTTCCTTATTTTTATTCATTGCTTTTAATTTAGTTTTCGACTGCTTCTTCGACAGGCTCAGGATAGCTGGCAAAACGAATAGAATCTTATACTATGTATTTAATCTTTGATACTGAAACCACAGGCTTACCCAAGCGATGGAACGCACCAATTACAGATACTGATAATTGGCCCCGTTGTATCCAGATTGCATGGCAATTGCATGATGAATGGGGTAATTTGGTAGAGCATCAAGATATGTTGATTCAGCCAGATGGTTTTAATATTCCATATGAGGCAGAACAAATTCATGGGATTTCCACAGCTTTGGCGGAACAAGATGGAGTCCCTTTGAGTGAAGCTTTGGAGCTTTTCAATGAAGCACTTTCCAAAACAAAATTCGTAGTTGGTCAAAATGTGGATTTCGATATTAATATCATGGGCTGTGAATTCCATCGTATGGGTGTTGAAAACTCTCTGACCACACTTCCTGTTTTAGACACCTGTACCGAAGCTACAGCGGAGCTCTGCAGAATTCCAGGTGGGCGTGGCGGTAAATTCAAATTACCTACACTTACAGAACTTCATGAATACCTTTTTGGCGAACCTTTTGCAGAAGCGCATAATGCAACTGCAGATGTGGAAGCTACTACAAGGTGCTTTTTAGAACTAGTCCGTAAAAAGCATTTTTCTATACAAGAACTAGATGTACAGCCTGACTATTTTGAACATTTCTCCGAAACCAATCCACAAGTCGTTCCTCTTATTGGACTAAAGCACATCAACCTTAAAAAAGCATCTAAGGCTATAGCGGATGCGCTATGGGCCGAAGACACTGGAGAAATTTCAGAAGCAGAAATCAACGAAAATGTTGAAAGCCTGGCAGACGCCCCGTTTGCACATCTGCATAATCATTCTCAATTTTCTGTACTTCAGTCCACCATAAATATCAAAGATTTGGTGAAGTCAACTGCACAGAATGGAATGTCCGCTGTTGCTTTGACCGATCATGCCAATATGATGGGCGCCTTTCATTTTGTAAAAGAGGTAAAGGCTCACAATAAAAATGTAAAAGAAAAGAATGCAGAACTAACTGAGAATGGAGAGGCTCCAACAGAAAAAGAAATCACTCCAATTCTCGGCTGCGAATTTTATGTTTGTGAAGACCACACCAATAAAAATGTAAAAGATTATGGGTATCAAATAGTGCTACTTGCCAAAAACAAAAAAGGGTACCTCAACCTTGCTAAAATGTCTTCCATTGCCTATACTGATGGTTTTTATTATGTCCCCAGAATCGACAGAAAAATTGTTGCACAGTATAAAGAAGATGTAATTGCTCTTACCGGGAATCTCTATGGGGAAGTACCCAATAAAATATTGAATGTTGGCGAAAAGCAGGCTGAAGAAGCTTTGCTTTGGTGGAAAGAACAGTTTGGTGATGATTTATACATGGAAATGATGCGTCATGACCAAGAAGATGAAAACCGTGTAAATCAAGTTTTGGTCTCATTGGCCAAAAAACACCAAGTAAAATTGGTCGCCACAAACAATACCTATTATTGTGATAAAAAAGATGCCGAAGCGCACGATATTTTACTTTGTGTAAAAGATGGCGAAAAACAAACTACACCCATAGGTCGAGGTCGAGGGTATCGCTATGGTCTTCCCAATCAGGAGTATTATTATAAATCTTCTGATGAAATGAAAACCTTGTTCAAAGATGTCCCAGAAGCTATTTTAAATATTCAAGAGGTTGTGGATAAAGTAGAATCTTTTGACTTAGCGAGAGATGTTCTGCTTCCAAAATTTGATATCCCACAAGAATTCAAAGTACAGGACGATGAAGCTGACGGTGGTAAGCGAGGAGAGAATTCTTATTTAAAACATATCACTTACCAAGGCGCTCAAAAGCGCTATGGCGAATTAACAAATGAGATCACCGAGCGAATTGATTTCGAACTAAAAACCATAGAAAATTCTGGATATCCTGGATATTTTTTGATAGTTGAAGATTTTATTAGGGAAGCACGAAACATGGACGTGTCCGTTGGGCCTGGTCGGGGTTCTGCAGCAGGTTCCGTGGTTGCCTATTGTTTATGGATCACCAACATTGACCCATTAAAGTATGATCTTCTTTTTGAGCGTTTTTTAAACCCGGATAGGGTATCCATGCCCGATATTGATATTGATTTTGATGATGAAGGTCGAGGGAGAGTCATGGACTATGTTATCAATAAATATGGTGCCAATCAGGTTGCACAAATTATTACTTACGGCACCATGGCCGCTAAGTCTTCTATTAGAGATACAGCACGGGTTCTGGATTTGCCACTAAACGATGCAGATCGTATTGCAAAGCTTATCCCCAACATGTCCAAATTGAACAAGATTTTTGGGGTTGAAGAATCTGAACTAAAGAAAAAGTTCCGTTCAGATGACTTGGAAAAAGTGCATGAGCTATTAAATATTTCAGAAGGTGATGATTTAGAAGGGCAAACGGTTAAAATGGCTCGCGTCCTGGAGGGTTCACTTCGTAATACTGGGATTCATGCTTGTGGAGTGATTATTACCCCAGATGATATCACCAATTTTGTTCCAGTAGCTACAGCTAAGGATTCAGACTTATACGTAACCCAATTTGATAACTCCGTAGTAGAAAGTGCCGGTCTCCTAAAAATGGATTTCTTGGGATTGAAAACCTTGACACTTATCAAGGATACGGTAAAGATTGTAAAAGCCAGAACTGGAGTAGAATTGGTTCCTGATGATTTTCCTTTGGATGATGGAAAAACATATGAACTCTTCCAACGCGGAGATACTGTAGGCATATTTCAATATGAATCCCCTGGGATGCAAAAGCACATGAAAAACCTAAAACCTACGGTTTTTGATGACCTTATTGCCATGAATGCGCTGTACCGCCCGGGACCCATGGAGTACATTCCCAGCTTTATTGCACGTAAACATGGGGATGAAGAAATTACCTATGACCTTCCCGATATGGAGGAATACCTAAAGGAAACGTATGGAATTACGGTGTACCAAGAGCAAGTGATGCGCCTTTCCCAAAAAATTGCAGGATTTTCCAAAGGTGATGCAGACGTGTTACGAAAGGCAATGGGTAAAAAGATATTTGCACTACTTCAAAAATTGAAACCCCAATTTTTAGATGGGGGTGAAAAAAATGGACACCCAAGAGATGTTTTAGAAAAGATTTGGAAAGATTGGGAAGCTTTCGCATCCTATGCTTTTAACAAAAGCCATTCTACCTGTTATGCTTTTATTGCTTACCAAACTGCATATTTAAAAGCCCACTACCCTGCCGAATACATGGCCGCAGTATTGTCCAACAACATGAACGACATCAAACAGGTGACTTTCTTTATGGAAGAATGTAAGCGAATGGGATTGGAAGTTCTTGGCCCTGATGTAAATGAATCGTACTACAAATTTGCAGTAAACCAGAGCAATGCGGTTCGTTTTGGAATGGGAGCTATTAAAGGTGTTGGACGTTCGGCAGTAGAGACCATCGTGGAAAACAGGAAAGAAGATGGACCTTACAAATCAGTTTTTGATTTGGCCAAACGTGTCGAGCTTCGTGCCGCCAATAAAAAATCTTTTGAAAATCTTGCTCTAGCTGGAGGATTCGATTCTTTTGGAGACACGCATAGGTCACAATACTTTCATGATGAGGGAGATGGCATAACTTTTCTGGAAAAAGTAATAAAATCGGCAGCAAAATATCAGGAAAACCAAAACTCCTCACAAATGGATATGTTTGGAGGAATGAGCGAGGCACAAATTGCCGAACCCGTTGTTCCTCCATGTGAAGATTGGGGCACAATGGAAAAACTCCGTCGCGAAAAGGAAGTTGTTGGCATCTATATTTCCGGACATCCTTTGGATGATTTCAAAAAAGAGATTACCGCATTTTGCAATAGTAGTGTTTCAGCGTTTTCTAATTTAGACCATTATGTCAATCATGAATTGACAGTAGCAGGAGTAATTACTGATGTGCAGCATCGTATTTCTAAAAACGGAAAGGGCTGGGGCCTTTTCACCCTCGAAGATTATACAGATACCCATGAATTTCGAATTTTTGGGGAAGAATACTTAAAATTCAGGCATTTTTTAATGATTAATTCCTTTGTTCATGTAAAAACGTATGTCCGTGAAGGGTGGGTAAATAGAGAAACCGGTAAAAAAGGAGACCCTAGATTACAGTTCAATGATTTTAAACAGCTACAGGATGTCATGGACTCCTATGCCAAAAAACTTACCATTAAACTGGATATAGACCGCCTTCAGGAAAACCGAATACAAATCTTAAAGGATACCTTAACATCCCATAAAGGAGATCATATCCTCAATTTTGTAGTTTATGAAATGCAAGATGAAATAAAGCTTAATCTTTCTAGCAGAAAACAAAAGGTAAAAATCAACAGTGAACTCCTTTCTGCATTGGAAGAGAATGAGATACATTACAAATTGAACTGATTGCACAATAATTAATGTTGATAGCACGATAATTAAAACGAATATAAAGCCAGTAAGGAAAGTGGTCAATATTTGACTAAATTTGCGAATATTAAAATAAATAAAATGGCACTAGAAATAACAGATGCAACTTTTGATGAAGTAGTACTTAAAAGCGACAAGCCCGTCGTTGTAGATTTTTGGGCAGCATGGTGCGGTCCTTGTAGAATGGTAGGACCTATCATAGATGAGGTAAGTTCTGAATATGAAGGCAAGGCAGTTGTTGGAAAAGTGGATGTAGATGCCAATCAACAGTTTGCAGCTAAATATGGTGTTCGTAACATTCCCACGGTTCTTGTTTTTAAGGATGGAGAGATTGTTAATCGTCAAGTTGGGGTATCTCCCAAGAAAGTATATACAGATGCAATAGAAGCTGCACTATAAGCTTTATAAATAATTACAAGTTTTAAAAAAGGTTTGGCATATGCCAAACCTTTTTTGTTTTATATTGAGCCATCAATCTTTGTATGGATATTAGGTCAGAACTTCATAAAGCCCAACTCTTTCAAAATCTTGAACTTTTGGCAAACCAAATTGTTGAAGGTTTTATAAGTGGGATCCATAAAAGTCCGTTCCATGGGTTTTCTGCTGAATTTGCTGAACATAAGATTTACAATCCAGGAGAAAGCACCAAACATATTGATTGGAAGCTATTTGCGAAAACTGACAGATTATATACCAAAAGATATGAGGACGAGACCAATTTAAGGTGCCATATGATTCTGGATAATTCGGCCTCTATGTATTATCCTGAAATAAAACAACCTGACCTTGCCAATCTGAATAAAGTAGGCTTTGGAGTTTTGGCCATAGCTGCACTCATGCAAATTTTGAAAAAACAACGCGATGCCGTTGGGTTGAGTATTTACTCAGATTCATTCAATTTTTATGCCTCTGAAAAAAGTAGCGAACGACACTTTCAAATGTTGTACTCCAAGTTAAATGAGGTTTCGAACACCACAAATACCTCTGAAACTACCAAAACGTATACGTATTTACATCAAATTGCAGAGAAGATACATCGTCGCAGTCTTATTTTTCTGTTTTCAGATATGTTCCAAACAGAAACCGAAGAAGCACAACTTTTTGAAGCACTTCGCCATTTAAAATACAATAAACATGCGGTGGTGCTTTTCCATTTATTAGATCACAAGCATGAACTTAATTTTGATTTTGAAAACACTCCCAAACGTTTTGTTGATGTAGAAACAGGAACACATATAGATTTATATGCCGACAACATTAAAAAAGCTTATAACGAAAAAGCAAAGCAATATCAAGAAGACTTAAAATTGAAGTGTGCGCAATACAGAATAAAATATGTGGGCGTAGATATAGGCTCCAATTTTTCACAAGTACTAAATACCTTTATGATAGAGCGACAAACGTTTGTATAGTTCTTCATTTTATTTTTGAAAATTCTTTTGTTGAATCGAAAACAGGGATGTATATTTGCACTCGCTTCACAAAAAGCAATAATAACAAGGTTTGAATCTGACTGTCGTCAGAGTCTATTTTAGATAAAATCATTGGTCTGGTAGTTCAGTTGGTTAGAATACCTGCCTGTCACGCAGGGGGTCGCGGGTTCGAGTCCCGTCCAGACCGCTTAAAGGGAAAACAAAATCCCACAAAACCTTGCAAATCCTATGATTTGCAAGGTTTTATTTTTTTAGAGCAATCATTTAATTTGATATCATTTGCATCTAAAAGGTCACAAATCGTCAACATATCTTTTTTATCATAAATATGTTGACAGAATAACGTAACTTACTCATAATTAAGATAGTTGATTTGACTTTCGTCCAGCGATGTTTAACCATTAAAAGACGACAACTATGCGAACTTCATCAACATTTTCAGTACTGTTTTGGGTATACGGTAAACGTGCCATAAACAACAAAGCAAATATCTACGTTCGACTTACCAAGAATGGTAAGCGTGTGAACATTAGCCTCAAAAAGAAGATAGATGTTTCTACTTGGGATGAAAAAACCCAAAGAGCCAATGGAACAGATAAAGATTCACGTATTCTCAATCTTTATTTGAACGAGGTACAATCAAAGATTTATCGAATATACGAGGACTTCAAAAAGGAAGAAAAGCTATTTACTTCCCAAATGGTCAAAGCCAGATTTTTAGGTGAGGACAAAAAGCGCTTTTCTTTTCAAAATCTTATTGATTATTATAATGAAAAAATGCAGCACAAACTGCATAAAAATACAATGGGTCAATATAAAACTAGCCAAAGATATATGCTAGAGTATATTTTAAAAGAGTATGAGGAAACTGATATTTTTCTTTCTGAACTCGATTACGGTTTTGTCATAGGCTTTGAGGATTTTCTTCGCTCTTATGTTCCCAAAGCAGGACAAAGTAAAATTGGTAACAATACTGCTATGAAGCATATAAAACGTCTTCGTAGAATGGTAACTCTAGCCTACCGGATGGAATGGTTAGACAGAGACCCTTTTGTCAATTTTAAAATGAAGAATGAAAAGAAAGAACGTGAGTTTCTGACAAGTGAAGAGTTACAGAGTATCGAGGACTTGAACTCTTCGATTGAGCGTCTGGTAGTTGTTAAAGATTTATTTGTTTTTAGTTGTTATACCGGTATCTCATATAGTGATATTATTGAGTTGACTAGCAATAATATTGTAATTGGAATAGACGGAAAGCCTTGGATAATGGCCGATAGGGTTAAAACGGGTACACCATTCAAAATTCCGTTATTGTTTCAAGCACAATCTTTAGTTGATAAGTATAAGGACCACATTAGAACCCAAAGTAGCACGAATCTTCTTCCAAAGCTCTCTAACCAAAAACTGAATAGTTATTTAAAGGAAATAGCTGACCTGTGCGGTATCAAGAAGAATCTTACCTTTCATATGGCTAGGCATACATTTGCAACTACCGTTACTTTGAGCAACGGTGTTCCTATTGAAACGGTTTCAAAATTACTAGGTCATACCAAACTATCTACAACTCAAATTTATGCAAGAGTAGTTGAGAAAAAAGTTAGTGATGATATGGCTCTTCTAAGGGATAAAATTGGTCAGAGAGAAATGGAAAGAGCTGTTTGAGAAATTTAATGATTTAGGGGTAAATAAAACTAATTGAATTAAAAAAAAACTTTTCTTAAAACCCAAAACGTTTACCCTAGACCTATGTCTTTAATTTTAACTATTTTGAACAAGGTTAGATTACGTGGAATAATGAGATTAAAATAAGAATTATGTCAATACCTGTAGTACTGGATAAATCAACATTTCAAGGCTTCAATTATGAGGATATAGTTGAACTGCATAAATATTATATCGTGAACGTTACGCCCTTGTTGGTTTCAGAGATTTTGGGTGACCTTGCGAAAGAGGAAAAAGAAGGCAGAAAACCACCTAAAGAACAAGTTACTGACTTAGCGAAGAAAATGTTTCCCTATAATGCATATGTAAATATGGATTATAAAATCTTGGTTGAAAAGTCTTTAACAGGCGAATTTACGACAGCTGATAATAGACCGTTTTTAAGTGCTCAAAAATCTATAAAAACACCTACCAAAAAAGGGATGACTTTTGTTGAAACTGAAGAAGAGCTATCTATAAAGCGATGGAAAAGAGGTGAGTTTGACACAATGGATGAAATTATAGCCGATGTATGGCGAACGGAATCCAAGGATGAAGGTGTAGTTAAATCATTCAAAACAAAATTTAACCATCTTAAAGACATCAAAATAAGAGACCATAAACCTTCAAATCAAGAAAAGTTTTTAAGCCTGAAGGAAAGGTTGAAAGAACGACTTTACATAGAAATTGAACCAGTTGACACTTTAAATCTAGTGATGGATTATTTTGAAATAAATCCTGATTTACAAAATACTATTGAATCCAGATGGAAAAATGAATCACATCCAAATTTACAGAATATGGCAGGTTACGCTATGTATTGTTATGAAGTCGTCTGTCTATACTATATCGGAATCAATAATTCTTTGTGCGGTGAGCGATTAACAAATCTTTTGGATTTAGAATACTTGTTTTATGCCCCGTTTGCAAGAGTATTTAGTACCAATGACAAATTTTTAAGAAATCTGTTTTTTGCAGTAGAACCCAATGATACATTCTTTATTACATTACCAGAATTAAAAGAAGATTTTAAAAAATTCAAAACCTTAAATAAGGAAGGGGAAGTATTTAGTGAACCACCTAATAAAGATTCAGAAACGTATCGAATATGGGATAGTGTTTTTGATATGGAACTTACCCGAAGACTTAAACCATCCGCAGCGGAAATAAAAAGAAAAGAGGCTGAGTTAAAAGAAATTTTCAATATTGCCGAAACTGGAAAAGAAGGTAAATTTGACGGCGAACCAGATTTTGTTACAAAAGAAACTTTTATATCTCCAGATGACCCTTGTCCTTGCAAAAGTGGTAAAGCTTTCAAAGATTGTCATTTAGCTAAAGCCCAAAACAAGACTTGCTAATTACGAATAATATTGATAGAATTATTTAGATATAAAGTTGGAAAAAGTCGTCGCTTACAAAATTAAAGTTCTGTTAATCCTAATAAAAACTGTTAAATTTTTGTAGCTTTGCATTCTAGATGAAGCAGATTTTTCATAAAATATCATCCGTTTTGATGGCTTTTGTAGTCTTGTTTACTACAATGTCATTCACTGTTGATATGCATTATTGTGGGGATTCTTTAGTTGACTTTTCGGTATTTACCAAAGCGGAAAGTTGTGGTATGGAAAAAGCACAACCTGCTAAAAGTTGTGAAAATCCTGTTATGACCGAAAATGATTGTTGTACCGACCAACAGATTGTAAAAGAAGGCAATGACGAACTACAAACATCATTTGACAAACTTACTTTTGAACAACAAACGTTTGTTGTTTCATTCTTCTATAGTTATATAAATCTTTTTGAAGGACTTGATGAGAACATCATTCCTTTCAAAGATTACTCGCCCCCATTTATTGAACGGGACGTACAGATTCTTTACGAGACGTACTTAATTTGATTTTTAGACAGTAAACTATTTGCCCTGCGGTATTCCGTTTTGGGCTCGTTTTGTTGTGTTCTTTTTTCAGAATAACATCAAACCCAACTTTTGTATAACTGTCTAATTATCATTATGTATGCTCAATAAAAGCATAAAATTTTTAATCGAAAACAAACTCGTTGCAGTACTTATGCTCGCTCTATTTGTGGGTTGGGGTATTGTTAATGCACCTTTTGGTTGGGAAACGGGTATTCTGCCAAGTAACCCCGTGGCCGTTGATGCCATACCCGATATTGGCGAAAATCAGCAAATCGTCTTTACCAAATGGCAAGGGCGTTCGCCACAAGATATTGAAGACCAAATTACCTATCCGCTTACTACTTCGTTGTTAGGAATACCAGGGGTAAAAACTATAAGAAGTTCCTCGATGTTTGGATTTTCGAGCATCTATATCATTTTTGAAGAGGATATAGAATTTTATTGGTCGCGAAGTAGAATTCTTGAAAAGCTCAACTCATTACCAAGTGGTCTATTGCCCAATGGCGTAAATCCCGCTTTAGGCCCTGATGCCACAGGATTGGGTCAGATTTTCTGGTACACTCTAGAAGGGCGTGATAAGGATGGTAATGTTATAGGCGGATGGGACTTACAGGAACTTCGTAGCATTCAAGATTATTACGTGAAATATGCACTGTCATCGGCAAGCGGTGTTTCAGAAGTTGCTTCTATTGGTGGTTACGTTCAAGAATATCAAGTGGATGTAAATCCTGAATTGATGCGCCAGTACAGTATTAGTTTGGCTGATATTGTAAAAGCTGTTAAACATAGTAATCAAGACATAGGCGCTCAGACTTTGGAAATGAACCAAGCCGAATATCTTGTCCGTGGATTGGGCTATATAAAGTCTATTACAGATATAGAAAATGCCGTTGTTACCTCTAAAGAATTTACTTCTATCAGGATAAAAGATGTTGGCAAAGTTCATTTAGGACCTGCTACTAGACGTGGCATACTTGACAAAGAGGGTGCGGAAGTTGTCGGCGGTGTGGTCGTGGCTAGATATGGCGCAAACCCTATGGAAGTCATTAACAATGTAAAAGACCAAATCAATGGTTTAAGTGCTGGACTACCGTCTAAAGAATTGGCTGATGGTCGCACTTCACAAGTTACCATAGTTCCGTTTTACGACCGTACAGAACTTATTCAAGAAACTTTAGGCACGCTAAACGAAGCGTTAACGCTGGAAATTTTAATTACCATTCTTGTCATCATCATAATGGTCTTTAATCTCAGAGCTTCTGTTTTAATTTCTGGGTTGTTACCTGTTGCGGTGTTGATGGTTTTTATAACGATGAAACTTTTCAATGTAGATGCAAACATCGTAGCACTTTCTGGAATTGCCATTGCCATAGGTACTATGGTCGATGTGGGTGTAATCCTTTCCGAGAATATTATAAGGCATTTGGATATGGAAAACACAGATGCTGAAGGAAATAAACTACCAATAAATACTGTTGTTTACAATGCTACCGCAGAGGTGTCTGGTGCAATCCTTACAGCTGTACTAACAACCATTATTAGTTTCATTCCTGTCTTTACAATGGTAGGTGCTGAAGGGAAACTGTTCCGTCCATTAGCCTTTACAAAAACAATGGCACTCACAGCATCTATTATAGTTGCACTATTTTTAATACCACCATTTGCAGCTTTTTTATTCCGAAAGAAAAGCCTTAAAAACCCATTCAAATACATCCTAAATATTTCTTTGATAATCGCTGGAATAATCGCAATGGTGTACGGGTTCTGGCTCGGTCTTATATTGATTGCCTTTGGCGCTTCCGGAATTGCTGGATTACAAGAAAAGCTGACCCAAAAAAAAGCAAATCTGGTGAACATCATCATTTCATCTTTAGCCATTGTTTTCCTATTGGCTGAATACTGGCGACCTTTAGGTTTTGACCGAAGCATTGCGATGAACCTCATTTTTGTAAGTGTCGTTTGCTTTGGATTACTAGGCACATTTTGGGTGTTCCGCAAATACTATACAAGAATTTTAAGGTGGGCTTTACGGAATAAACTTCTATTCCTTTCCGTACCAACAACTATAATCATATTCGGTGTACTGATAATGCAGAATACGGGTAAGGAATTTATGCCCTCACTAAACGAGGGTTCATTCCTATTGATGCCAACATCTTTACCACACGCTGGGGTCGAAGAAAACAAAAGAATTTTACAACAATTGGATATGGCCGTTGCCACTATCCCCGAAATAAAAACGGTGGTCGGTAAATCTGGACGAACCGAATCTGCACTTGACCCTGCACCACTTTCGATGTACGAAAACCTTATTCAGTATAAGTCTGAATATATGATGGGTCCGGAAGGAAAACGAGAACGATACAAAGTCAATGATGATGGTCTTTTTGTTTTAAAAAATGACAAGCTGGTCATCAACCCTAACAATGAAGTTGAAGGTGATGCAAATTATGAAGCATCACAACTACAAACTACGGTTATAAGGAATGAATTGATTATTGACGATGATGGCGAGTACTATCGAAATTGGCGTCCTGAAATTGAAAGTCCGGATGATATTTGGAATGAAATTGTACGAGTTACGAAACTACCTGGCATTACTTCAGCACCAAAATTGCAGCCGATTGAAACGCGGTTGGTAATGTTACAGACAGGAATGCGTGCGCCAATGGGTATCAAAGTTAAAGGTCAAAATTTAAGTGAAATCGAAGATTTCGGATTGCAACTCGAAGCCATTCTTAAACAGGCTGAAGGTGTTAAAGAGCAAGCTGTTTTTGCCGACCGTATTGTCGGAAAACCCTATTTACTTATTGATATTGATAGAGAACAACTTGCACGGTATGGCATTTCAATAATGAAGGTTCAGGAAATCTTGCAAGTTGCCGTCGGTGGAATGCCCCTTACTCAAACTGTTGAAGGTCGCGAACGCTACGCAGTACGTGTACGCTATCCTCGTGAACTAAGAGAAAACCCTACGGACTTAAAGAATATTTATGTACCCGTAGAAAAAGGAAATCCTGTTCCTCTAGGTGATTTGGTGAATATTCGTTACGAACAAGGCCCACAGGTCATAAAAAGTGAGGACACCTTTTTAGTGGGTTATGTTCTCTTTGATAAACTGGACGGTTTTGCAGAAGTGGACGTGGTAGAAAATGCCCAAGCGTTGATTAAAGAGAAAATCGATAGTGGCGAATTAACCGTCCCAAAAGGTATTAACTATCAGTTTACGGGAACGTATGAGAACCAATTACGTGCAGAGAAAACTTTGTCCGTCGTTGTTCCATTGGCACTAATAATTATCTTTTTGATTCTTTATTTCCAGTTCCGTTCCGTAGCTACTTCGCTAATGGTATTTACTGGAATTGCCGTTGCTTTTGCGGGTGGTTTCCTAATGATATGGTTCTATGGTCAAGACTGGTTCTTAAACTTCAATTTCTTTGGCGAGAACCTACGGGATTTGTTTCAGATGCACACTATAAATCTAAGCGTAGCGGTTTGGGTCGGGTTCATTGCGCTGTTCGGTATTGCTACTGATGATGGCGTTGTGATGGCTACGTACCTCACACAAACATTTGACCGCAATACCCCTGAAAACAAAAATGAAATTCGTGATTCGATAGTGGAAGCTGGCGAAAAGCGAATTCGACCCTGTTTGATGACAACCGCAACAACGATACTCGCCCTATTGCCGATTTTGACATCGACGGGTCGAGGAAGCGATATAATGATACCGATGGCTATACCAAGTTTTGGCGGGATGCTAATAGCATTGATTACGCTGTTTGTTGTTCCTGTGCTATTCAGTATGAAAAAAGAATTCCAATTAAAACAATCGAGCAAATGAAAAATATAATAATTATAGTATGTCTTTTGCTTGTTTCCACTTTCGCGAAAGCGCAAGAGTTGCAATCCTACATTCAAGAAGCAGAGGCGAACAATCCAGATATTCAAGCGTATGAATTGCGATATAACATTGCCCGTGAAAAGGTAAGTGAGGTCAATACATTGCCCAATACCAAAATAAGTGCAGGCTATTTTGTGAGCGAACCTGAAACCAGAACAGGTGCGCAACGTGCGCGTTTTTCAATATCTCAGATGTTGCCTTGGTTTGGAACAATTACAGCAAGGGAAAATTATGCTAGTTCAATGGCAGAAAAGGAATTTGTAGAAATCGCCATTGCTAAACGCAAACTGGCACTTTCGGTTGCCCAATCCTATTACAGGTTATATGCTAACAAGGCGAATCAAAAAGTACTAGAAGATAATATTCAATTATTGCAAACCTACGAGCGGTTGGCATTAACATCAGTTGAAGTTGGAAAAGCCTCAGCTGTGGATGTATTGCGTTTGCAAATCCGTCAAAACGAACTGCAACAACAGAAAGAAGTTTTAGAGGAAGAATACTTAGCCGAACAAACGGTGTTCAATAACCTGTTGAATCGGAAGGAAAGTATTGCCGTGGAAGTTGTTCCAGAAATGAAAATTCCCGTTGAAGACCTTGTTTTTAGCAATGAAGGGTTGACGCTCAATCCTGAACTAATCAAATATGATAAGCTCTATGAATCCGTAGAACAATCCGAACTTTTGAACCAAAAAGAAAGTGGGCCAAATCTAGGATTTGGGCTAGACTATGTTCCTGTTGCAGAGCGACCAGCGATGAACTTTAGTGATAACGGAAAGGATATAGTGATGCCAATGGTTACACTTTCCATTCCCATTTTCAATAATAAGTACAGTTCTGTTTCCAAACAGAACAAGTTGCGACAACAGGAAATTACATCGCAAAAAAACGAGCGGTTAAATACTTTAGAAACTGCTTTTGCAAAAGCAAAATCACAACGCAATCAAGCACGGATAAAATTCAATACTCAGGAAAAAAATCTTAAGCAAGCTAATGATGCCGAAGAGATTCTAATTAAGAATTATGAAACGGGAACTATCGATTTTAACGATGTGTTAGACATTCAAGAATTACAACTGAAGTTTCAAATTAATCAAATCGCATCAGTGCAAATGTATTATGTACAATCTGCGATAATCAATTATTTAATAAATCAATAAACATAAAAAACGATAACAATGAAAACACTTAAAGCAACATTAATGGCAAGCGCATTAGTATTTACAGCCTTTGCCTCAACGTCTTGTAAAGATGGCAACAAAGAAAAAGTTACAAATTCAACACAAAGTGAAATACAAGTTAAGCAAGGTAAACAAGATGCAAAAGCCCTCGCAGTCCTTAATGACTATTTCAATTTAAAGGATGCGTTGGTAAATGATGATAATTCTAAAGCTAAAACACTTGGGAATACGTTGGCACAATCCCTTAAGTCTTTTGATGAATCGAATTATTCAGATAGTGAAAAAATGGAATTGAAGGACATTATAGAAGATGCCACCGAACACGCTGAACATATTAGTGAAAGCGACATCAAACACCAAAGAGAACATTTTAAGACTCTAAGTAAAGATGTTACAGATTTGGTTACAATTACAGGAACAAATACAAAGCTATACGAGCAATTCTGCCCTATGTATGATGGCGGCACAGCTTGGTTAAGTACAAAAGAAGAAATACGTAATCCGTATTACGGTAGCAAAATGTTGAAATGTGGTAAAGTACAACGAGAAATAAACTAATTGAAAGTAGTTAAAATCATAGCGTGGATTCTAGGGATTGTATTGGTGGGTATTCAATTCATCCCTACCGAACGCAATCAGAGTGATACTGTTCCTGAAACCGATTTTATGATTGCAAACAAAGTACCTGAATCGGTAATGAAAACGGTCAGCACTTCCTGTTATGATTGTCATAGCAACAATACAAGTTATCCGTGGTATAATAAAGTACAACCAATAGCTTGGTATTTACAATATCATATAAACGAAGGTAAAGATGAATTCAATTTTAATGAATGGGGCAACTATTCTAACAGACGAAAGAAAAGTAAGCTAAGGTCAATCATAAGTCAGATTGAGGAAAATGAAATGCCCTTGGGTTCGTACACCTTAGTACATAAAGACGCAATTCTTTCAAACGATAATAAAACAGAGTTAATCGATTATATGAATCTTTTGAAGGATGAATTAGAATAAAGTCCTGATGTGGGAAGGGAATTTTGGTTGATGGTTAATAGCATCCCCTTCCCTTGTCAGGCACAAATATGAATTTAAATGAAACACACCTATCACATACACGGAATGACCTGCAATGGTTGCAGAACCCACGTGGAAAATACACTTTCTAATATAGAAGGGGTAATTAAGGTAGTTGTCAATCTTGAAAAAGGGGAAGCTACCATTGAGATGGAATCACATATTCCCATCGAGAAATTTCAGGAAGCCTTAAAATTCGATGGTGATACATACAGTATTCATAAACTGGGCGAACATCATCACTCGTCAGCTAAAGAGAAAGAAAAGCCTAAAGGTAAAGGAACGGGAACGTTCTATTGCCCTATGCATTGCGAGGGGGATAAAACTTATGACAAATCAGGTGATTGTCCAGTCTGCGGAATGGATTTGGTTGAAGAAATGAATCTATCGACTGCTTCTAATACGCAATACACTTGCCCGATGCATCCCGAAATCGTCAAGGGCGAACCGGGAAGCTGTCCAATTTGTGGGATGGATTTAGTACCTATGGAACCCGACCTGTCCGCAGAGGAAAAGACCTATATAAAACTGCTCAAAAAATTCTGGATAGCGGTCGCATTTACATTACCCATTTTCATAATTGCAATGTCCGAAATGCTGACCAACAATCCATTATATGATATATTGGAAATGAAGTATTGGAACTGGATTCAGTTTGTGCTTTCCATACCTGTGGTGTTTTACGCCACTTGGATGTTCTTTGAGCGTGCGTATCGCAGTATAAAAACGTGGAACCTCAATATGTTTACCCTCATTGGTATCGGTGCTGGTGTTGCTTGGTTATTCAGTGTATTCGGAATGCTCGTGCCTGATTTTTTCCCAGACCAATTTAAGACCGAAGCAGGTACTGTTCACGTCTATTTTGAAGCTGCTACGGTAATTCTCACTTTAGTCCTATTGGGTCAACTGCTCGAAGCTCGTGCTCATAGTAAGACCAATTCTGCTGTAAAAGAACTATTGAAGTTAGCACCTAATAAAGCTATTAAAATAGTGGATGGTGAAGAAAAAGAAGTTAGTATCGACGAGATTGAGTTGGGTGACATTCTAAGAGTAAAACCAGGCGATAAGATTCCTGTTGACGGTGTTGTAACCGAAGGGGAAACTTCTATTGATGAATCGATGATTACAGGCGAACCTCTTCCCGTAAATAAAACTGTAGAAGATAAAGTCAGTAGTGGAACAATCAATGGTAATCAGTCCTTTTTAATGAAAGCTGAAAAGGTTGGTTCGGACACGCTATTATCCCAAATTATCCATATGGTGAATGATGCTAGTCGTAGCCGCGCACCAATCCAGAATTTGGCTGATAAGGTTTCGGGATATTTCGTGCCAGTTGTGGTAATAATTGCCTTGATAACATTTGCAGTCTGGGCGATTTGGGGACCAGAACCAGCCTATGTCTATGCTTTGGTCAATGCCATTGCCGTATTAATAATCGCTTGCCCTTGTGCTTTGGGATTAGCCACACCAATGTCTGTTATGGTAGGCGTTGGGAAAGGTGCGCAGAATGGTGTGCTTATCAAAAATGCGGAAGCTCTCGAAAAAATGGATAAGGTAGATACGCTCATTGTTGACAAGACTGGAACAATCACAGAGGGAAAACCTACGGTCGAAAAAGTTGGGTCTTTTGATAATGGCTTTACCGAAAACGAAGTACTACAATACATAGTGTCATTAAACAGCCAAAGTGAACACCCCCTTGCGGAAGCAACTATTAAGTATGGGAAAGAACAGCAAATGGAATTTCTAAAAGCTAACGGTTTCAATGCCGTTACTGGTAAAGGTGTTGAAGGAAACGTTAATGGAAAAGAAGTGTCTCTGGGCAATGCCAAAATGATGGAAGTCGCAAATGCGAAACTTTCAGATGCTATGGAAAGTGAAGCAAAAACCTTTCAAGAGCAGGGCAAAACGGTCTCCTATATGGCTATTGATGGAAAAGTAGCTGGATATGTTGTTATAGGCGATAAAATCAAGAAAACAAGCGCGAAAGCTATCAAAGCACTACAGGACAAAAACATTGATGTCATAATGCTTACTGGCGATAATCACGATACCGCCCAAGCGGTGGCAAAGGAACTGAACCTTGCAGATTTTAAAGCAGGAATGCTACCAGAAAATAAATTACAAGAAGTTGAAAAACTTCAGAAAAATGGAAAGGTAGTGGCAATGGCTGGTGATGGTATCAATGATGCTCCTGCATTAGCAAAAAGTGATGTGGGCATAGCAATGGGAACAGGAACAGACGTAGCCATTGAAAGTGCTGCTCTCACATTAGTAAAAGGCGACTTACACGGAATTGTAAAAGCTCGCAATCTAAGCGATGTTGTTATGAAGAACATAAAACAAAATCTGTTTTTTGCACTCATTTATAATACACTGGGCATACCGATAGCAGCTGGCTTGCTCTACCCATTTTTTGGAATTCTGCTGTCGCCGATGATTGCAGCTTTGGCAATGAGTTTTAGTTCCGTATCTGTAATAGTAAATGCTTTGAGGTTACGTTCCAAGAAAATTGATTAGAAAAGTTAATTAAAATTGAAAAGTTATGAATAAAAACATTTTATACATCAGTATCGCAGCTCTTTTAGGACTGCTCGGTGGGTGGCTCATTTTTAGTGGTGGTTCTATCGAAAAAGATGAGACGGATATGACCGAAACGCACGACCATTCAGGCGAAAATGCTGAACAGATGTGGACGTGTTCTATGCATCCACAAATTATGCAACCAGAACCTGGGGATTGCCCCATTTGTGGTATGGATTTAATTCCAGCTGAATCTAGTGCTGATGGTCTTGCGATGAACGAAATAAAGATGACGAAAAATGCAATGGCTTTGGCAAACATTCAAACCACTATTGTAGGCAATACATCTGCGGACAACGAGAATATGATTTCCCTTTCAGGAAAAATTAAAATGAATGAGGAAGAAAACGCGATTCAAGCTAGTTATTTTGACGGCAGGATTGAACGTCTCAATGTCAACTTTGAAGGTCAGGAAGTAAGAAAAGGACAATTGCTTGCCACTATTTATGCACCAAATTTGGTAGCGGCTCAACAAGAATTGATTACCGCAGCTTCGCTTAAAGCATCTCAACCAGAATTATACAAAGCGGTACGCAACAAGCTTAAACTTTGGAAGCTTTCAGAAAGCCAAATCAATAGTATAGAGGAATCTGGAAAAGTTAGAGAAAACTTTCCTATATACGCTACCGTTAGCGGCACAGTATCTGAAAAAATGGCTTCTGAAGGCGACTATGTAAAACAAGGGCAACCGATTGTAAAAGTTAGCAATTTAAATTCCGTCTGGGCGGAATTTGATGCCTATGAAAATCAGATTTCTGAATTTAAAAAAGGACAAAAAATCAAGGTTACTACCAACGCCTATCAAAATGAAGTATTTGATGCTACGGTTTCCTTTATAGACCCTGTTTTGAATACCCAGACTAGGACAGTAGTAGTGCGTGCTAATTTGAAAAATAACAAAGGACTTTTTAAGCCAGGAATGTTTGTCACAGGTAAAATCAAAAGCAAATCAAATGGTTCAGAGGCTCAACTTCGCATTCCAGCGAGTGCTGTGTTGTGGACAGGTGAACGCTCATTGGTTTATATAAAGACCAATCCCAATGAACCAGTTTTTGAAATGCAGGAAGTAACACTCGGCAATAGAGTTGGCGACATATTTATGGTTGCTTCTGGATTACAAGAGGGTGATGAGATAGTAACCAATGGAACATTCACGGTAGATGCAGCAGCGCAGTTGCAAGGTAAGAAGTCAATGATGAACAAATCAGGCGGCAAAACTATGACGGGTCACGAAGGGCATTTAGGAACGCAGAATACAGGTAATGAAACCAATGGTAGTTCAACAATGCAAATGAAATTACCAAAGACATTCCAAATTGCGTTTCAATCTGTTTTGAAACCATATCTTAAAATGAAAGACGCCTTTGTAGCTAGTGATTCTCAAAAGGTTTCAACTTTCTCAAAAAACACCTTGGAAGAATTAAAGTCTCTTTCTGATTCAGGTTTGGGTAAAATGGAACAAGCTCATATTTCCAAAATCAAAAAGATGTTGTTGTCAATTGCTGAAAGTGTTGACATTGAAAATCAGCGTAGTCATTTTGTTGTATTGAACCAAAATTTCGTACCGATTGTAAAGACTATACAAGGCTTAAACCCGAAGGTATATATTCAAAAATGTCCAATGGCAAATAATAACAGAGGGGCATTCTGGATAAGTAAGGATAAAGAGATTAACAACCCATATTATGGGGAACAGATGTTAACTTGTGGAAGTGTAATTGATTCGATTCAATAGTGTAACTCATCTTTGCAACACAGTTGCACGAAAATATTTTTATCTTTGTAACTTGAAATATTTTGCATTCATACTATCAATTTACTTTCTGGCACTAAACTTAGTGCCTTGTAGCGATACTGCGGAAACAAAAGATGATTCCCAAGTAGTGTTTGTAGTTGATTTTGATGGCGAACACGACCAAGGCTGCGAATTGTGCTCGCCTTTCTGTGAGTGTCAATGTTGCCACTGTCACAGTATAGACTTTGGTATTGTGCCTTTTGAGCCACTACAGCCAGTAATTCCACAAGATAACTTTGCCCACTTTGATAGCTTGGGCAAAGACATACCCCTTTCCCTTTTTCAGCCCCCTCGGGCATAATTCAGTTTTGATGGGATAGCTATATCCTGTTTTGATATATCCAAATTTGGATATATCAATACTGCGCGTTGTATTGTATTCAATGTGTTCAATGCAAATATAAACTGAATTAATACCCTCTTTATCTATGATTAACAGAATCATTGAGTTTTCAATCAATAACAAATTCATTATCGGTCTGCTTACATTGGCTCTAATTGGTGCCGGTATTTATAGTATGACCCAAGTTCCCATTGATGCTGTGCCGGATGTTACCAATAATCAGGTACAAGTCATCACACAATCGCCCAATCTGGGCACAGAGGATATCGAGCAATTCGTAACCTATCCAGTAGAAGTTGCGATGAGTAATTTGCCCAATGTAAAGGAAATTCGCTCGGTTTCGCGTTTTGGACTTTCCGTGGTTACCATCGTTTTCGATGACGATATGGGAACTTACTTACCCCGTCAGCTTGTTTCCGAAAAACTGACCGAAGTACGTGAACAGATTCCTGAAGGGTTTGGTCAACCTTCTATCGGTCCAATTACCACAGGCTTAGGCGAAGTCTATCAATACACCCTAAAAGTCGAACCTAATTTTCAAGATAAATATTCCTTATCCGATTTGCGTACAATGCAAGATTGGATTGTGCAACGGCAAATGGCAATGGTACCTGGCGTTGTGGAAATTAATGCCATCGGCGGAAAAATAAAGCAATATGAGGTCGCCGTTGACCCTAACGAATTAAGGGCAATCGGACTAACGATTACGGATGTTTTTAAGGCATTGGAAACAAATAACAAAAATACGGGTGGTGCGTACATTGAGAAAAACCATCAAGCCAACTTCATCCGTGGCGAAGGTTTAGTGCGAAGCCTTGATGATATTAAAAAAATAGTCATTAAAAATGAAAATGGTTTGCCCATTACCGTAAGCGATGTTGCCGATGTACGGTATGGTTCAGCTGTTCGATATGGGGCTTTGACACAGGATGGCGAAGGCGAGGTCGTTGGTGGGTTGGTTATGATGCTCAAAGGGGCAAATTCAAACGATGTCATTGTCCGTGTAAAAGAGCGAATGGCCGAAATACAGAAGTCCCTACCGGAAGGGGTTGTCATACAGCCTTTATTGGATAGAAGCAAGTTAATAAGCGAAACCACGGGAACGGTACGAAACAATCTCTTGGAAGGCGCACTCATCGTAATTTTCGTCTTGGTCTTCCTCTTGGGTAACTGGCGTGGTGGGTTGATTGTAGCTTCCACTATTCCGCTGTCCCTATTGTTCGCATTTATTCTTATGAACGTTTTTGACGTATGGGCGAACCTGATGAGCTTAGGTGCTATCGATTTTGGCATTATCGTAGATGGGGCGGTAATAATCGTGGAAGCCAGCGTATTCTTAATGGGAAGCTACATCTTAAAAAAGAAGTCTTTAAACAAGGAAAAACGTGATGATATAGCCGCAAATGCATCAAAAAAGATGATGAACGCTGCCTTCTTTGGGCAATTGATAATTCTAATTGTGTTCTTGCCCATACTGGCGTTGGAAGGTATTGAGGGCAAAATGTTTCAACCAATGGCGCTTACATTCATATTTGCTATGATAGGTGCTATGTTTCTTTGCCTAACCTATGTACCAATGATGTCCGCAATATTTTTAAAACCACCCAAGACAGAAAAGAAATCGTGGGGCGACCGTTTTGTATTTTGGGTGCAAAGAAAGTATAAACCTCTTTTATTACGAGCTTTAAAAAAAGGAAAGTGGGTCGTGGGTATTGCAGTTGCAACATTCGCAATAGCTGTATTTGTATTTTCCAAAATGGGTGGCGAATTCATTCCTCAACTAGATGAAGGTGATATTGCATTTCACGCCATACTTAAGCCTGGAAGTTCGCTCAGCGAAACCATAGAGACCACTACCAAAGTCGAGCGTATTATAAAGGCGGAATTTCCCGAAGTGGATAAAATAGTAAGCCGTATCGGGGTGGCCGAAGTACCCACGGACCCAATGCCAATGGACTTTGCCGATGTGTTTGTCATACTGAACCCAAAGGACGATTGGGTGTCCGCTGAATCTAAGGATGAGCTTATCGACAAGATGAAGGAAGCGGTAAGCATTATCCCGGGCGTTAATTTTGAGTTTACCCAACCCATCGAAATGAGGTTCAATGAACTTTTGGAAGGCATCCGTGAAGATGTTGCTATTAAAATTTATGGTGAGGATATCGATGTTCTTGCTGCAAAAGCTAACGAGATTACTAAAATCATTGCGGGGACCGAAGGCATAGGTGATATGAGGGCGGAAGCAACTTCGGGACTGCCCCAGATGACGATAAAGTACAATCGCAATAAACTGGCACAATACGGGGTCAGTATTGACCAACTGAATATGATGGTGCAATCCGCCTTTGCAGGCGGATATGCAGGTGTCATCTTTGAAGGCGAAAAGCGTTTCGATTTGGTCGTTAGGCTCAACGAGCAAAACCGAACCGACATCAACGATATAAGGAATCTGTTTATCGATTTACCGAACGGTTCCCAAATTCCACTTCAAGAATTGGCAAATATCGAGTACACACCAGGACCGATGCAGATAAGTCGCGACAATACCAACCGCAGAACCTATGTAGGTGTAAATGTACGTGGACGTGATGTGGAATCCTTGGTTAAAGAGATTAAGGACAAACTGGATGCAAATCTTGATTTACCACCCGGCTATTTTATTCGGTATGGCGGTGCATTTGAAAATCTCGAAAGGGCAAGTGAGCGATTACAGGTCGTCGTCCCGATTGCTTTATTGTTGATTTTCATTTTGATTTATTTTGCATTAAAATCCTTTCCGCAGACCTTAATGATTTACGTGGCTATCCCTATGGCGACCATAGGCGGTATTTTTGCCCTATGGCTCAGGGATATGCCCTTTAGTATTTCCGCAGGGGTCGGCTTTATCGTGCTCTTTGGGGTCGCAGTATTGAACGGACTGGTAATGATTAGCGGTCTGAACGAACTAAAGGAAGAAGGTGTAACCAACTTGAAAGACCGCATTGTTGAGGGAACAAAACGCAGAGTGCGCCCCATTATGTTGACGGCATTTACCGATATTTTAGGATTTCTTCCTATGGCGATTTCAGCTTCTGCAGGGGCAGAAGTGCAACGACCCTTGGCAACCGTGGTAATCGGTGGATTGATTACTTCCACGCTCTTGACGCTCTTTATCCTTCCCATTTTTTATCAATGGGTAGAGAAACGTTCAGAACGGAAGAAAAAACCCAATCCAAAATTCGTTACCGCTACGGCAGTAGTCTGTCTATTGTTTACGTCCAATTTGGTGAAAGCCCAACAAGTCCGACCGAAAGACTCACTACCGGTTATCTCATTGGAACAGGCAGTGGAAATCTCGAAGAAAAACTATCCGCTTTTGAAAACAAAACAGTTGGAAATCCAAAAACAGAACGCCCTTAAAGGCACGGCTTATGACCTTGGCAAGACCCAAGTTTTCACGGGCGGTGAGGAAGTAAGAGTGGGTCAGGGTGTCTATACATTGGTTGGTGTAGGGCAGCAGAACATCAATCTGTTCGGAATCGGTGCAAAGAAGCGTTTACAAAAACATCGTATCACATTGGCCGAAACTGCTCTTGACCTTTCCGAACTGCAAGTGGAACAGGAAGTAAAAAAGGCGTGGTCGCTGGCATACCAACAGCGACAGAAATATGAACTGTACCGTGAACTGGATTCCATTTATTTACAGTTTGAAAAGGCCATCGAACTCAACTTTGAGGTAGAAGCCATTTCAAGATTGGAATATTCTTCGGCCACAAATCAAGCCTTGCAAATCAACAATAAATTGCAACAGGCAGAAAGTGATTATTTCATAGCCCTGCAAAAGCTCAATCTTTGGTTGGTCTCAGAAACGTATTACACGGTTCCCGACATACTGAACGAAAGTGAAATATCCGTTTTGGAAATACCTACAAGTATAGAAAATCATCCAGAATTGAAACTTTCGCAAAGGCGCATCGACGAAGCCGAAGCGAACTATAATGAAGCCCGTACCGATTTGCTACCGAAGTTGAACCTACAAGGTGGACTTCAACAGGTCGATGGCAATAGCGGATTTTACACCTATCAAGCAGGCATTTCCGTCCCATTATTTTCAGGCACACAGCGTAGTCAGGCCAAAGCCGCTAAAATTGACAGCGAAATTGCAAAGGCGAATGCGGATTTTACCCAACGCCGAATGCAATCCGAATATCAGCAAGCCGTACAGTCCTATCAGAAATGGAAGGCATCTTGGCAATTTTATAGGGGCAAAGCCTTGCCACTCGCCGAGGAACAGCGCAAAGGTGCATTGCTGGCATACAAAGAAGGTGCGGTGGACTACGCCGCGTTCACGCAAATTATACGGGATGCCATACAGACCGAAATGGACGCACTGAACACTCTCGACAATTATTTAAAATCAGTTTTTGAACTACAATATTTCAAGCAATAAAATGAAAAATATATCCAAATACACAATTATCGGGCTACTGGCAATACTTTTAGGGTTGACCGCTTGTGGCGATTCAAAAAGCGAAACTAAAGAGAACACAGAAATAAATTCCGAAATGGAAGAAGGGCATTCCGAAGGCGAAGTCGAAGAAGTATTATTGACGGAAAAGCAGTTTAACGCCCTGCAAATGAAAGTGGATACTTTGCATATGCGCAATATGAGTGGTTATGTGGAAGCCAACGGACAACTCGAAGTGCCACCACAAAACGAGGCCACCATAACAACGGTTGTAGGTGCCAATGTGGTTTCCATAGAGGTTATCGAGGGCGATAAGGTCAACAAAGGGCAAACAGTCGCCTATCTCTCACACCCCAACATCATACAAAAACAGACGGATTACCTCAATGCATACAGCAATAGAGAATTTCTCAAAAAAGAATATGAGCGACAAAAAACGCTGTACGATGCAGGGGTGGGAAGCGGTGCCAATTTTCAAAAGGCCGAAGCGGAATATCAGGCCTCGCGTAGTATGGTAAACGGATTGGAAGCCCAACTAAAGCAATTGAGTATTAGTGCTTCTGGGCTAAGAAACGGCACAATTTACCAGCGTGTGGCATTACGAAGTCCCATTGAAGGATTTGTTCAAAAAGTAGAAATCAAAACAGGGCAATATGTAGAACCACAGACCGATTTAATGGAAATCGTGGACACCCATCACGTACACGCGGATTTGATGGTTTTTGAAAAGGATGTTTACAAAGTCAAAGTAGGACAGAAAGTTCGGTTCAACGTCCAATCCATACCGGGTAAAGAACTTACTGCGGAAATATATTCCGTAGGAAAGACTTTTGAGCAAAACCCCAAGGCAATACACGTACACGCTGAAATCGAGAACAAGGAAGGCAACCTCATACCAGGAATGTACATTCGAGGGCGCATTCAAATAGATGGTTCCAAAGCTATGGCACTCCCCGAAAGTGCCATAGTTACTAACGGTGATAGGTTCTTTGTGTTTTCAGCTAAAAAAGAAGGTGATAATTGGGCTTTTATGCCCTATGAAGTAACAAAGAGCACTCAAGATGGTGAGTGGGTTTCCATCGATTTTCTGACCGAACAAGAAGCGAACACAAAATACGCATATAATAATGCCTACTATTTAATCGCAGAAATGAAAAAAGGCGAACTTGGTGATGATGACTAACATACAGATTAGAACGAACATATGAGTGAAATTGAAAAATTATTGAATGAAAAAAAGGTACGCCCGACAGCGATGCGCATCCTTATCTACAAGTTTATGGCACAAAAGAATAGTGCGGTTGCTTTGAAAGATATTGAATCTGCTTTTGAAAAAGCGGATAGAACCACATTGTACCGTTCCTTAAAAACATTCGAGGAAAAAAACGTGGTGCATCAAATAGATGACGGAACTGGAATCTCTAAATACGCCCTTTGTGAAGAAGGCTGTAATTGTGAAATAGAACAAGATTTGCATTTACATTTTCATTGTTCCAATTGTAATGAAACTATTTGTTTGACCGAACATAGAATTCCGCAAATTAATTTACCGGATGGATATTTGGCAGAAGATGTTAATCTCGTGGTTACAGGAATATGTGAAAAATGCAGTAGTAATTTACTTTAATATACAAACAAATTAGATTGATTTTGAAAAAAAGCACTTTTAAAATAAGTCAGATGGATTGTCCATCGGAAGAGCAGATGATTCGGATGAAGTTGGATGGTTTTGAGCAAGTCAAGTATCTTGACTTTGATATACCCAACAGAAAGTTGGAAGTATATCATCTGGATGGAATCGAAGAAATTCAAATATCTGTAGCCAGTTTAAAACTTGGGGATTCCTTTGAGGGAACTACAGAGGCCGAACCACCAGTAGTGGAAGACCAATCCAAACAAAAAAGAATTCTTTGGTGGGTCTTGGGTATTAATTTCGGTTTTTTTTTAGTAGAAATGACTACTGGTTGGATATCAGACTCAATGGGTCTTGTGGCAGATTCATTGGATATGCTGGCAGATTCCATCGTTTATGCATTAAGCCTTTTTGCAGTAGGTGGTGCCATTTCCAGAAAAAAGAAAGTGGCAAAATTAAGCGGATACTTTCAGATGGGGTTGGCGACGCTTGGGTTTGCCGAGGTCTTAAGAAGGTTTTTTAGCAATACCGAAACACCCCTGTTTCAATGGATGATTATCGTTTCAATTTTCGCATTAGCGGGTAATTTGATATCGCTTTGGCTCATCAACAAGACCAATAGCAAAGAGGCTCATATGCAGGCAAGCGCCATTTTTACTTCCAACGACATCATAGTCAACGGCGGGGTAATACTTGCGGGTGCACTTGTCTATTTTTTGGATAGTAAATGGCCTGATTTGGCAATAGGCGGAATTGTATTTGCATTTGTAATGCGCGGCGCTCTGAGAATACTCAAATTATCAAAGTAGTTTTTGAAATGACATCAAATGTGATTAAAAAATAAATGAAAAAGAAAAAAGTAAACTTACGCGATTTGAACCCTAAGGAACATCTGGATAACCACAGCAATCCTGAACAAGTATCTAGTTTCAGAACCTATCTACCTGCAATTTTCAGTTTTGTGATGCTGATAGTTGGTATTGCCATTGATTATTTTGATGCCTTTCCATTTTTCAAGGGGTGGGTCAGAATCGTTTGGTACTTGGTGGCTTACATTCCAGTTGGGTTTCCCGTTATCAAGGAAGGATGGAACAGTATTAAGAATGACGATTTTTTTACTGAATTTTTTCTGATGTCTATTGCCACTTTGGGTGCATTTGCCATAGGCGAATACCCCGAAGGTGTGGCAGTAATGCTATTTTATGCCGTGGGTGAACTGTTCCAAAGTGCAGCGGTTAATCGTGCGAAAGGAAACATTAAGGCTTTGTTGGACGCACGACCTGATGAAGCGGTGGTTTATCGTGATAGGAATTTTGTTGTAGTCAACCCCGAAACAGTCGAGATTGGCGAAAAGATACAGATACGCGTGGGCGAAAAAATTCCCTTGGACGGCATTTTGTTATCCGAAAAAGCATCGTTGAATACGGCTGCAATAACTGGTGAAAGCAAACCCGACACCATTGCAAAAGGCGAAAAAGTTTTTGCAGGAAGCATCAACCTCAATGGTGTCATTCAAGTGGAAACCAATAAAGAATTTAAGGACAGTTCCATTGCCCGAATTTTGGATATGGTACAGAATGCGACTGCAAGAAAATCAAAGACAGAATTATTTATACGGAAGTTCGCAAGGATATATACACCAATCGTTGTGTACCTCGCCATTGGCCTGACCTTCCTGCCTTACTTTTTTGTGGACGACTATGTGTTTAGGGATTGGCTCTACCGTGCCCTGATATTCCTAGTGATTTCCTGCCCCTGTGCATTGGTTATTTCTATCCCTTTAGGCTATTTTGGTGGATTAGGCGCAGCATCGCGCAACGGTATTCTATTCAAGGGCGCGTCCTTTCTGGATGCAATGACCAAGGTAAATACGGTGGTAATGGACAAGACCGGAACCGTTACCAAAGGGGTTTTTAAAATCAAGGAAATCAAGTCCATCACATTTGACGAAGCTGAGTTTATGAAATACCTGATGGCGGTTGAAGAACAATCCACCCATCCCATTGCCAAAGCGATACTGGAATATAAAGCGGATGGTTTGGATTATAAGGCGACCGATGTTTCAGAGGTTGCCGGAAAGGGACTAAAAGGAACGGTCAATGGAAAAACGGTGTTGGTCGGTAATAAAGCTTTGATGGCCTCAAACAACATAGAGGTTCCTTCTGAAACGGATAATGTTGTTGAATCCATTGTGATGGTTGCCATAAACGGAAAATTTGTAGGCTATGTAACGATTGCTGACAAATTTAAAGAAGATGCCCATCAAGCTATCAAGCAAATAAGGGAAGCAGGTATATCAAAAATCATAATGCTTTCGGGCGATAAAGATTCCATTACACAACAGGTTTCCAATGAACTCAATATTGATTGGGCAAAGGGCGGCTTGCTACCAGAAGATAAGCTGAACGAAGTAGAAGAACTAAAAAAGCAACCAAATACAAAGGTAGCCTTTGTAGGCGACGGTATTAATGATGCACCTGTGCTTGCGGCAAGCGATGTAGGTATTGCAATGGGCGGTTTAGGTAGTGATGTTGCTATTGAAACGGCGGATGTCATCATCCAAACCGACCAACCGAGCAAGATTGCACGAGCAATTAAAATTGGTCGTTCTACCAGAAGAATTGTATGGCAGAACATTGGTTTGGCATTTGGTGTGAAAGCAATAGTTCTGATTTTAGGTGCAGGTGGATTAGCTACAATGTGGGAAGCAGTCTTTGCGGATGTGGGTGTCGCTTTGTTGGCCATTTTAAATGCGGTACGATTGCAGAGAATGAAATGGAAGGAATCTTAGAATTCCTGACCGCCACAATTGACTGAATGAAAATTAATTACAAATAATAACCATTATATTTATAGGTCACAACAAGTCCTATTTTATGATACATATAATCACAACAGGCGGTACAATTGAGGGGCTGGACTATGATACAGAAAATAAGCAGACCCAAGAAAATAAAATCTCAATTGAGGAATTTTTTAAGTCGGCAAATGTTTCATTTTCCTATTCGATAGAAAATGTCCTCAATAAAGATAGTCGCTTTATTACAGATGATGACCGCCGGCTTTTGGTTGATAAAATCAAAGCTACGAGCGCGAGAAAAATAATATTAACCCACGGTACTTTCACTATGGAAGATACCGCAAAATATATCGGAAAACTTAACCTAAAGAAAACGATAGTCTTGGTTGGCTCATTTGTTCTAGGCACATCCAATGGTACAGATGCCCCTTTTAATTTAGGTTACGCCTTATGCTCAGTTCAATTTCTAAAACCAGATGTATATGTAGCAATGAACGGTACTATATTTCATTGGGGAAATGTGAAAAAAAATTTAGAAACCAACAAATTTGAGCAGCGATGAAAAAGATAAATGTTTGGAACATCAATACATTGGACTACTTTTTTCTATCTTTTATTAGATACAGTCATTGTATTGTTTACACTCTACTATTCAACTAGAAAAGATTCAAGTGGTTATAAACGATTTTTATCTTTGGGTATACTATTCATTACTTATAATCTAACCGGTGGTTTTTTGCCAATCAAGAATTTTCCTGGCCCTCTTATTCTTCAGTATATCATAACCTATGGTGTTGCCATAGCTTTATGTGTTTATATAGTTTACTACCTCTATAAAGAATATGATATCATAGTATTAAAGTACAATTCTTCCATTAGAAATTTGGCGATTTTGTCTTCTGGAAGTTTTATTATACTATTTTTAATCCCATACTTCTTTACTTATTCCTTGGACTCTTCAAGGTTACTTTTTACCATACCTATTTCAATTCTTGCCTTTGTGTTCTTAGGAATGTTTTATGAAAGAATTTCACATCCAAACAATCCAAATGAATATATCCTACGTCGTAACAGATTATCGATGATTAGTGTGACAAGTATTGCATTGTTACCTATATTGACCTTAATCGGGGATTTTCAATGGTTGACTTTTACAGTTATGAACACAGCTTTTTACGCCATATCCATTATAGAAATAGATAGACATTTATATTTTTTAGAAAACAAGACCAAAATGTACGAAGTATTTGCTATGAGCAAAGAACAAGCAATTCACTCAGCAGATACGAAAATTATTTACGAAAACTTGACAAGAAGGGAAATAGAAATTACCTTGTCCATTCTGAGCAATCTTAGTTATAAGCAAATAGCCAAGGATTTATTCATTGCTGAAAGTACCGTCTCCAAACACGCTTCAAACATCTATAAAAAAACAGGTGTAAAAAATAGAAGACAATTCATTAATCGATACCGAAAAAAGTCGAAGTAGCGTTGTTCCTAATACTAGAGCGATTACCGTAGGAAAATACGGTTTATTCCGTAGATATCTACGGAATAAAATTTGCTTCTTTCAAAATTATGTTATTACATTTCAATAGTTCTTTAGATGTCCCATGTCGTAAAAAGTTCTGCTAACAAAGTACCTGTCCTGCGCATTCGCAAACTAAAGAACTCTAACAACAACTAATCCACCCAAACTAAGACTGCCCGCAATATTGTTGGGCTTAACTGTATTTATGGCTGCAAATGGATTTAGAAACGTTAGGCAAAAATCTTCTCGTAGCATTAGACGAGATAAGGCTCGAAAATCTACCGATTTTGGAACAATCCTATCGTTCTATTCAGTTAAGCAGAAACTTGCTTAGTACTTTCAAAAGAAACATTCTGACCAATGATTTTGAAAGTGTTGAGAAAGAAATAATCTTCTTCAAAAAAATAAAACAAGTGCCATTGGTTAAGCTTATATACTTCTCAGAAATTCATTCTTTTGAAATTCAATTCCCAAAAGCAGACAGAGCTGCACAATTAAAATTTGTAAAAAAGAAAATCAATAAATTAAATCGCTTTTTTCTTTATAATCTTGATTTCGGGCAATACGTTAAATCTGGTGCAACCCATTTTGACAAAGCTTATTACACCAGAGAGCATTTTGATATTTATCATATTACTACTTCCAAATTCTATTTTCAAGACCCTGATTTTTGTACACCGAGAGATATGCTTTTAGGAAAGTTCAAGGCTTATATATCTTTAATCAACTATATGGACCAAAAGAAAAATTCTATTAAAAATAGAGTAAATGGAAATAGTGTGAATATAAAACCTACGGAAAAAATTCCTTGGCCATTCACAAATACAGATTGGGTTGAACTTCTATATTCGCTAAGTGCTGCTGGAATGACAAAACAAAAGGGTCTAAGTATTATTAAATTATCTAAAATTTTGCAAGAAGTATTCGACTTTACTCCAAAGGAAATCTACAAAACATTTCAGGACATTAAAAATCGCAAAAATAGCCGAACATTATTCCTCGACCAGTTGACAGCTTCCCTTCTTTCGGAAATGGACAAAAGCGAGGAATAGTCGCTAGTTGCTATCATTCGTTCCTTTTTTTATATGTTAAAAAAAGACCGTACTACGGTTGACCTACGGTAATTGTATTCCGTAGTTGTTTTTCATAAATTTTGATACAATTTCAAGGTCTGTTAGTTACGGAAGCACCTTTAAACACTGTTAAAACAATTGAAATTTCAAAATGTTAAATTTTGACCGTAGTACGGTTGTACTGGGGAATAAAATCCATTAAAGCTATCCAAATTTGTAGAACGAAAGTCAAATCAGGTCAGAGGCTATCAAATTAATTGACAACGATGCGATAGTCTCTTACTTTAAAAACCGTTCTATTATGCCTACAAGTATTATTACAACAGACGACCTTCGGGAATTCAAAATGGAATTGCTCGATGACATTAAAAAATTATTATCCAAACAAGCCACTGGAAAACTCAAAAGATACCTTAAATCATCTGAGGTTATGGATTTGCTTCAGGTAAGTCCAGGTACATTACAAAACCTTCGCATCAATGGCACTTTACCTTACACCAAAGTTGGTGGTATTATTTACTACGATGCTGAGGAAATACAAAACATAATGACTTCCAACCGTGTTCAGCAAGGTTCAAATTCTTAAATGATGAACTATATAAAGCTACTTAACGCGGCTTTTGAAAAGTTCTATTTTGATGACCGCCTAAATCCTACCCATATCAGTCTGTATATGGCGCTGTTCCAAGAATGGAACAGTAGCCGATTTGCGGATGAATTTTACGTTAACCGAAGAGACTTAATGCGTGCTGCTAAAATAGGCTCAAAATCCACATACCACCGCTGCGTTACGGATTTGGACTCGTGGCTTTACCTATGCTATTTTCCATCTAACAATCCATACAAAGGAAGTAAAATCAAGATGTCTATTATCGGGACAAGTAGTGAACCAGATATGGGACGGTACAATCCCACATTAGAACAGCTTGCGGAACAGTACTATCCCATACGTGAACCAGTTGTGGGACAGCACCATCCCATAAATGGACAAGTACTGGTATCTAATACAAACAATACCAAACAAGAAAACTATATAAAACAGCCAAAAGGCAGGCAGGTGGTTATTGATTTTTTTGAAGAAAATGGTTTTGATGCAGATGAGGGGAAAAAGTTCTTTGAGCACTATGAAACCCGAAACTGGCAAACAAGTGATGGGCAAGCAATTCGTGATTGGCGAGCTGTAGCCACAAATTGGATGGACAGAACGGAATTATTTGACGAAAAAAATGAATCAAACAAAAAACAAGCGTCCCAAATCAAGGACAACTTGCGAACCACTAAAAACAAAGATTATGGACAACCCCTCTAAAATTACTGAAGGTGGCGTGGAATATTCGCTAGGAAAATTTGACGGCAAAAGTGTACTGTATGATTTCCCAAAAATCTTAATTTACCTGAACGCTAAAGGGAAACAGCTTTTCGGCGAAAAGTTCAGAATTTATGATGAAGATAGAGATATACTGCTAAAGCTTTGTTCCTACTTCATTAAAGATAAATCCAATTGCACAACCTATGGAATTGACATCGATAAGGGTATCTTACTTTCCGGACCAGTTGGTTGCGGGAAAACCAGCTTAATGAAATTGCTGAGATATATTGTTCCGATGCAAAGACCTTATGAAATGATTCCTTGCAGGAACGTAACCTTTAGTTTCAACCATCTTGGTTTTAAGACCATTGAGGAATATGGTAACACAAAATTTTTCTGCTTTGATGATTTAGGTATCGAACCTGCTGGACGGTTTTATGGTAAAGACCTGAACGTAATGGGCGAAGTGCTATTATCCAGATATGAACTATACCTTGAGACCAAGCATAAAATCAAAACCCACGCAACCACCAATCTCAATGCCGAGGAATTGGAAGAACGCTACGGCAACCGTGTTCGTAGCCGGATGCGAGAATTGTTTAATTTGATTGCTTTTGATAAAGAGGCTGGGGATAAGAGGAAGTGAACTTAAATATGATTTTTCAACAACAACTTTTGTTCTCTTGAATCGGTGGACAGGGCACAGTCCCATAAGAACAATATACACAGCAATCTCCTTCATTTGGTTTCAGAACCGTTTTGCAACTCTCACACTCATAAAAGAATTGACAGGATTCTGTTGGCATTTCTTCTACTTTTTTATATCCGCAGTTTGGACAAGTGATTTCAGATGTCAATATAGTTTCCATTATTTTTATTTTTTGTCGGTCACTTTATAACCAGTAGAATTAATTGCTTTCTCAATTTCCGCTTCATTGGTCTTGGTTTTATCAAATTCAATGATTGCATTTCCACTTTCATATGATGTTTTTGAGCTCACGATTCCGCTGAGTTTATTTACTTCGTGGTTTACGTGTTCTTCACAACCCGCGCAGGTCATTCCGCTAATTTTAAATTCAGTTGTTTTAATATCCGATTTATCTACAACGATAATTTGTTTTGCCGTGTCTGGGTAAAAAATTCCTGAATAGTATGGAAATGCTAACATTACGATTGCAAATACAGTTACAATTCCTAAAAAAGTTTTAGACTGTGTGAATTTTGGTTTTTCGCCTGTCTCACATTCACAGTCGATTTCCTTTTTAGGCTTTAGCATCTGGTACCAGGCAAAACAAAGAACGAAAATTGTGAGTCCGATTAAGTACGGTCTAAAAGGTTCTATCCAAGAGAATGTTGAAGCAATTCCACTTGTTCCTGCGATGAGAGCCAAAACAGGCGTAATACAGCATAAGGAAGCTGTAATTGCAGTTAGCAAGCCTGCTCCAATTAATTTGTTTTCACTTTTCATATCGCTTCTAAAACTTTGTTTTTATCAAGTATTGCGAAAAACGGATTGAGTAGTTTTTCATATTCAGCGGTCAATGAGTAATAAATCGTTTGGGCTTCTCTATCGGTTTCTAATAGATTTCGGTCTTTCATTTTTCTCAAATGCTGGGAAATGGCCGAAATATTCATTCCAAGAATATCACTTAAATCACAAACGCAAAGCCTATCTTCTTCAAAGAGTACGTAAAGTATTTTAAGTCTTACGCTATTCCCAACTAATGAAAGTCCATTCGCTAAATAATCAAAAGATTCACTTAGTTCTGAAACTGTCTCTTTGCAACGATTGATTTGTTCTAAATCAGCTTGTTGTCTTATACAAGAATTATTTTCCATAAAGCAAAGTTACATTATTTTCTTATTTAAGCAAATACTTAAATACGTAATATTTAAAATAGCAACAATTTGATTAATAGAACTGCTAGAAATAAATGGAAGTAGTCTAACTTCTAAAAGATTTATATAGTAAAACTACTTCTGCAATGAATTGTATCACAATAGCTTTTAAACTTTTTGTCAACTCTAAAAATATATCTTTCATAATAGTATTAGTTTTTAATAGATAATAAAATGGCGAAGGCAATTAATTTGATATTCTTAGAAGCAGAAATATAACTGCTTTCATCCCCATTACTCAAAAAACTCAGTTCCAAAAGAACCGAGGGGCAATAGTCAATAGTTTCACGTAGTACCTGAAAATTTGCGAACTTCACACCTCTACTTTCATATCCTATAGCTTTGCAAAGTGCTTTTTCAAATTGATAACCTATATAAATAGATTCTTTAGAATTATTTGCTTGCTTTTGTGAAACATAAACTTCTATCCCTCTTGCATCCGGATTATCTGAATGATTACAATGTAGAGAGAAAAACAAATCAGCTTTTAGAGCTTTGGCCAGCTTCGTTCTATCCGATAGCGAAATGAGTGTATCAGTATACCTGGTTAAATAAATGTCCAGAGGCTTATCTAATTCATCATTTAGCTTCAAAATGGCATTCGCAATATCCAATACAACGTCCTTTTCTTGGATTTTATTTATGCCTATTGCACCAGTATCTTTTCCACCGTGTCCAACATCAATTATAATTCGTTTTTGAGTACTCTTTTCTTGTCCTAAAACGATACACATTTTTAGAACCAAAATCACAAAACTGACGTTTTTGAGCACTTTTTTCATTTTCAATTTTCAGGTTATCAACATTTTTCCTTCAAAAACTCATAAAATTTGATGCCAAATAGCAGCAATTAAATTCAATTGATTTCAAATAATATTTTATTCACAAATATTTGATTTTCAGTTATTTATGTACAAATATATGTAAATTTCAGAAAGAGAAAATGAATAAAAAATCTAAACAGTTTTATTATGAAAAAATCAATCTACTTAGCAACTTTTTTATCGTTGCTCTCAACATCACTTTTTGCTCAAATTGGGGGAATTGAAGATTCCGTTAACGATGTGGGCGATACCATACGTACCATATTTCCAATTTTACTTGGTGTCATTTTTCTTGTTGGTTTCTTGTTTAATGCAGGACATTTCTTTGGGGAAAACGCAGACCTTAAAAAAGGAATTACTAGAGTGCTTGTGTTTGTTTTGATTGCTGGCGCAGTTGTCGGCATCTTCACATACTTAATAGGAATCGTAGTATAAATCAACCCTCATCGAGGGCTTTATTAGAATAGCTGTATGAAGAAATACGAGGTCTATAAAAACATTAGGAAAAGGGCAGTCATTTTTGGGCTGCCTATTTCCCTGTTTGCCCTGATGATGGTTTCTATTTTGGCTTCGCTGCTCGTCATCATCTTCTCTTTCAGCTTCGGGATAATAATTGGTGTACTTGTTTTTAATGCCGCCTTATATGTTGCCCTAACAAGAATAACACATAACCCACAAATTTTTCAAATGGCTAAGGCTTTTCCGAGAATAATAAGTAATAAAAAAAACTCAGGCTTCGATTATGAACAAGATTAATCTTTCAGCATATCAACCTATTGTAGATATTCAAGACAATATCATATTTGCCAATAATGGCAATGTTGTTCTGTGCTATGAAGGTACGTTGCCAGAAATTTATTCACTATCCGAAAAAGACTTTGAAGACATTCACGGGGCTTGGTTTCAGGCCCTGAAATCATTGCCTATTGGTACAGTAGTCCAAAAACAGGACATCTACCTAAAAAAGACCTATACTTCAGAAGCACTTCCCGATACAACGTTTTTAGAAAAGGCAACGCACGACCACTTCAAAGGGCGCGACTATATGGAACATCGTTGCTTTTTGTTCTTTACGCTAACTAAGAACAAAGCTCTGAATAACTCAAAATACGTCAACCCTTTCCGCAAAGTTTCCAATGGAATTGTCCAACGATTAGATGACAACATTAAGAGCTTTATTGGGGCTGTTAGTGACTCTGTTTCCTTTATAAACAATAGCAGAAAAATGAGTTTTATTTCGCTTAAAGCGAAAGAAATACAGCAGTTAACCAACGGATATTTCAATGGCTTTAATGATGGGTTTGACACCGATATCATATTAGATAAAAAAAGCGTCAATATTGGCGAAAACCATTTTGATGCCCTGGCTATCAATAGCGAACTGTGCTTTGGCGAAAGTGTACAGAGTAGCAAGACCAATGAGAAATTCACTTCTGACGATTTTGTGTTTCATCAAGGGTTTATTGATGGCTTAGGGCTTACGCTTAACGAAAATCATATCGTCAACCAAATCCTTTATTTGGATGACAAACAGAAGTGGCGCAAGTTACTTGATAAGAAAGTTGAGGAACTCAACAAAAGTTCCAACTTCGGTTCTCAGAATAAAGTAGTCCTCGGTAAAATTCAGCATATCCTTGACCAAATAAATGCGGATGATAATGCTCGCATTATTCGTGGTCATTTGAATATAATTTATTGGGATAAGAATCCAGAAAATTTAAGTCGAATCGGTTCTAAAATCAAAACTGAATTTAAGGAACTGGACATCATTCCATACTATCCTAGAGGTGAGGAACGGAAGAATTATATACTCAATAGTTACTGTTGTTTTTCTTCCAATTTTTCAAATAACGATTTATATGTTACCGATTTAAAGCACGCTCTATGCCTGTTTATAAACAACACAAACTACAATTCTGATGCTACTGGAATCATCTTTAATGATAGGGAACACAATGTTCCTGTTTTAAAAGATGTTTGGGATGAGCGCAAGAAGCGCATTAAGGCAAGAAACTTTGCCATTTTTGCACCTACTGGTGAAGGTAAGTCCTTTTTGGCAAATAACATTCTGCGCCAGTATTTTGAAAGTGGTGTCCGCCTGGTCATAATTGACCTCGGTGGATCCTACACCAAATTTGCCAAACTCTATCCCGAAAAATATACTGTGCTTCGTTATGAAAGTGGCAAAAACTTGGGTATCAATCCATTTTATATAAGTGATGCAAATGACCTCACACCTGAACGATTGGAAGATTTATCAGTCTTTCTGTTTGAACTGTTCGCTTCAGATTTAATGGTTACCAAAGCACAATCGGTTTCGGTCAAAAAGATATTGCGCCACTATTACAAAAATACTTCGGAAAATCATTCTTTAGATGGTTTCTACAACTTTATAGAAAGGAATCAGAAAGACCTTCTGGACACCTTGAAAATCCATCCCGACTACTTCAATATTATCAGCTTCTTGCACGTAATGTCCGAATATGTCGGCGATGGTCTATATAGCTTTCTATTTGAAGTCAGCGAAGACCAAACTTATAAAATCGAGGACAAACGCTTGATTGTTTTTGAACTGGATGAAGTCAAAGATAACAAGGAAATCCTATCCGTAATGTTGAAGCTGATTAAGTCAGCTATCCAAAGAACTATTTGGAAAAACAGAGCTGAAAAAGGCATCATCCTTTTTGATGAGTTTGCCAAACAACTAAAGTTTGATAACGTATTAGAAAGTGTAGAATTCTATTACCAAGCCATTCGTAAACAGAATGGTGCGATAGGCATTATTCTTCAATCCATTAATCAGCTTCCCAATAATTCAACATCGGCAAGCATACTGGAAAATACACAGGTCATTTATAGCCTGAATAACGAAAAAGGCTATGACGAACTGGTCAAAAGGCTCAACCTATCTAGCCACGATTTAAACCAATTAAAGTCCATCAAAAACAATCTTTCCGGACCAAGGAAATACACCGAAATGTTCATCAAGATAGGTAAGGAAAGTAACATTTTCAGGCTAGAAGTTCCTAAAGAAGTGTACGCAGCCTACCTAACCGATGGACAAGAAAACGAGGCCATAATGGCCATTTATGAAAAGACCAATGATATGGAATTGGCAATTAAAGAATTCACATCTAAAACATAATATTATGAAAACAAAAATCAAAACAATCTTGTTCGGGCTATTCTTAACAGTTGCCCTTTTATTACCTAGCGGTGCTACTGCTCAGGGAATGCCAGTTTATGACAACACCAACTTTGTAAGCTTGGTAAAGTCTCTTGTAGAATCTGCAAAACAGACGAGCCAACTTATTAAATCAGTACAGTTTTTAAAAGACGCTAAAGAAAGCATTGAGAAAGTATCAAGCGTGGTACAGCAACTCAGGGCGGTTCAGGAAATTGCACAGAACAACCAACGCCTTATCAATGTAATGCAAAACGATTTACAGGATATTTTAAACTCGCCTTACATCAAGCCCGAGGAAGTTACACGGGTTGCGGAATCATTTGATGCCATTGTCCAAAACTCTCTGGACACGGTTGATTTTATGGGCGAAATTTTATCTAGCGATAATCTAAAGATGTCCGATGCTGAACGTGCTGAAGTGTTAAAACAGAAAGAAAAGGAATCCAAGGAAATGGTTTCCAATATCCAGACCAGAACGAAGCGGTATCGTGATATCATTTCCTTTAGAAAAATGCAGGATAAAATAAATAATCGAGAAACAGAATACTAAAAATGACCGCAACCATACTTTTAGGAATTGGACTGGAATACGTCGATGCGGTGTTTCAAACCATACAGAACAGTAGTTTCTCGCAATATACTATTGCAGGAATGAAAACGCTTGCCGTTTTGTTCTTTCTGGTCAATATCCTAAAAAAATACAATGAGGGCATTGCGGATAATGATGGTTACACTTGGGGATTGAGCCCAGGGGAATTGACCAAGAACTTTGCAGTCGTTCTTCTGGTCATATTTTCAACACAGGTCCTGGGCTTTTTCGATAGTATATTGGTTTCCATTGAAGCGCAATATCGTGGCACAGCACCGGCTTTATTGCCATTACAAATGCAGGATATCCCCATAGAAGAAGAAATAAATTTTTTAGAGGCCGCTCAAGCGGCAATGGCCTTATTATATGAGGCTCTAGTTACACCACTTTTCGGATTCAAAATATTTGCATTTATCATCAGCCTTATCCTCTGGATTTTGGATTTGTTCATCTACCCGCTATTCCTTGCAGAACGTTATTTTTTATTGGGAATAATGCAAGCCTTCTTCCCACTTGTTATTAGTCTGGCAGTTTTTGAAAAATTCCGTTCGCTTGCCTATACATTTTTCAAATTATACGCTGCCGTCTATATGTTGGTACCAGCATTCTTTTTGGTCAATGTATTTGTAAATGCGCTCTATACTGAAATCAATACGAACTTCTGGACAAACCTTTTTGGGACAGATGTTGGCCAGGGCTTTTTTGCGCCTGTGGTTCAACTTGGGTCAGTTGGTTTCATTGTTTTTCTAAAATTCAAATTATACAAACGAGCCACATCGTTTACCCTCAGATTGTTTACCAGTTAATTCAAATGAAAATGAAAACACCTTACAAAAACATCTATGCAGTCTTAAAGTTGAACAGATTTATCGTGTTGGCAGTTGTCATTTTTGCAATGCTATCCAGCACCTTTTCACTTTGGATGGCATTTAAGACGAATAAAGAAGCTCTTAATAGTGCTTTTGCCATTAATACTGATGGTAGTATTATTCCGCTGAAGCTCGTAACCCAAAAAGAAAATTTCAAGGTAGAAGCATTAGCTCATCTAGACCTGTTCCACAACTACTTCTATAATATCGATGCCAGTAATTATGAGCGTAATCTGGAAAAGGCACTTTGGTTGGGCAATAGTTCTGTGGACAATCTATATCGACAGAAAAAAGCGGATGGTGTCTATAACCGATTGCTGCAATACTCGCTAGTTCAGAAAGTACTGAGTATTGATTCACAAATCGAAGAACAAAACGGAACATACGTCTTTAGAACTGTTACCATTTTTGAAATCAATAGAGGTTCAATAATCGATACCTACGAACTTGTTTCTAGTGGAAACTTAATTCCAGTTGACAGAAACTTTCCAAACAATCCGCACGGATTGTTGATTACAAACTATTTCGAGAACACCCTAAAAAAAATAAATGATGAAGATTGAAAAAAATAAAATAGTATTTGCAGCAGTACTGGCTGTGATTTTCATATTCCTGATTTCCTATTCTATGATAGTTATGGGCAATGATGAAAGTGAGAATGAAAACCTTGAACAGACTTTGATACCCGAATTGGACGAAAACCAAAAAGAGTATGATTCAAAACTGGATGCCATTAATGATTTAAAGGAAGTGCGAGAAAATAACGCACCGAGCATCTATGACGAAAAACTGATTGATTCCTTGGGGTTTTATGACCCAGACCTTCCGGAACGAGAAAAAGAACGCATTGTAGACAGTATTTATGATGCTGGTAAGATTCAATATTCTGGAAAGAAGTATCAGAACCTTGGGCAAAAGAAAGTTGCTCAAAACAATACTCAGCAAATCGATTCTGCTGAAATAAAGCGAGAACAAAAAATTGAAGCCAAAGAGTTAGGGTTGGAACACCAACTGTTCTTTGCTGCTTCGCCTAAACCCAATGAAGTTTCAATAATTGGCAATACAGATGAAACTATTTATGTAGTTGTAGATGGCGACCAGGTTGTTAAAGCAAATACCCGATTACGAATGCGCCTAACTAAATCAGCAACTATCAATGGTAAGCTGATGCCAAAGAACACACCCGTTTTTGGGTTTATAAGTTTTCAACCCAATCGTGCTTTAATCGAGATTGAAAACATAAGGCATCATCCTACCAAACTTAAAGCTTTCGATTTGTTGGATGGTAGCGAAGGTATCTATGTACAGAACAATTTCAGGGCAGAAGCTACCACGGAAGTTTTGGATGATGTTATAGGCGATATCAACATTCCAACTGTTCCACAAGTGGGCGGAATTACACAGGTATTTAGACGTCGTAATCGAAGCGTGAAGGTAACTGTGCTTAACAACTACAAATTAATTCTAAAACCAAAATTATGAGAACCCTATTTTTAATATTGATATCATTGATTTCTGCTTTTGCAAAAGCGCAAACAAGTACGGTACTAGACACAATTTACGCAAACGATACTAAAAATGTTGCGCTATTTTTCCCAGAACCCATAAGACAAGGCATAACCGGTTCAGATAAATTTGTCTTTACCTACAATCGTGAAAAAGAACAGTATTTCGGATTACTTCAGGCGAAGCCCGGGAAAGAAAGTAATCTACTGGTAGTCAATAGAAATGGCGCAATTTTTTCGTATATTGTAAGATATAAAAAGCAGCTATCAAAGCTCAATTATTTCATTCCATTATCAAATAGTATTGGAAATGAAAAACCAATAGAAATCGATTCGATTCAGGTTGTAACTTCTGAAAAAAATATAGATAACAGAACCTACTATTATCAAAAATTCTGCTCCTATCTTCTTAACAGAAACCAACGTATTGGTCGGATTAAGAAGCGAACGCAAGGCATTGTCTTGAATGTTGAAAATGTTGTTTTTGATAAAGAAGAACTCTACTTCGTTATTCAGATTGAGAATAATTCTACATTGGATTACGATTTAAATTTCTTGAACCTTTCAATCGAGACTCGACAAAAAGGGAAAAAGAAATCTTTACAGAGCTTATATCAAGAACCTATTTACAAGCAGCATCTGCCTTCAAAAATTGCAGAAGGTAAAATGGTGCGGTTTGTTTACGTTATGCCCAAATTTTCATTATCAGATGACCGTAGGGCAATTTTGGAATTGAACGAGAAGGATGGCGAACGCAATATAAAACTGAATATGTCGCATAGATATATCAATAACCCAAATTAATAATATTATGAAAAATTTAGTCTTTTGCTCACTCGTACTTTTATTCATTTCTTGTTCTGAAACCAAGAATATGTCGCCATCAGAAACCACTAAGATTGTGGTAGAAAGTTTTTATGCTAAAGATAATAGCACTTTAAAAAAACATACAACTTCCGACGGCTATGATAGTTTAATAATGATTCAGGGTTTAGTGCCAGACGCAGATAATGATGCAAGTGTTACAATATCAGATGAAGTTATCGAGACTGATATTGCGTGGGTCAAATACAGTTCTAATTATGATAATAAGCCTGGCATCTTTAAACTCGTTAAAGAAAATAACCAATGGAAAGTGACTAATAAAGGTCCTAGGGAAAAAGGGCCTTTTTAATGGTTAGTCTTTCAATTCAACACTAACATAATCAAAATCGATTTTTAATTTTTTCTGTATAAAATTCAAATAATCACTTTCATCTTGGTTAGGTGGGTACTGCCCAGCAATGAACAATAATTTTGTTCTGTCGTCATCGTCCTTTTGCATATATGATATGATTTGACCTAGACCTTCTCTGATGCAATCAGAGGCAAAGGCCGATGACTTTACTTCGTAAAAATGAATTTCATTTTCTAATTTAACTTTAACATCAACGTAGTTTTCCTCCAACACAACATTATCTTTTCCGTATTTCTTTTCTAGTTTCTTTTGTAAAACTTCTTGAATCTTATTGTGCTTTTGCTCTGCAATGTAGCTAGTGCTTCCTTTTCTTTTTTGTTTTGCAGAATTTCTCGAACTGGTTCCCTTTCTCTTAGTTTTTCTCTTTTTTCCAGTATTAGTTGTTTTTCCATTATCTCTACCATATTTCTCAAACAAAAAATCAGCAAACTGATATATTGATAAATGGGATGGTTTATTGGCAATAATTAAATTCTGAATTTGAGAGGTCTTGGTTTTTCTAGTAACATTTAAGCCATAGTGTTCAGCAATTTTATGTAGTACAGCTTTCTTGAATATTGGAATTAGTCTTTCGTTTGAATAGAGATAAGCAATTTTCCATTTTACAAAAAGAGTTAAATGCAAATCATCAATTTTTTCAAAGTCTCCCTTTTCGGAATATTCAATAATCTTTAAGATTTCAGCTTTTACGTTTTCAAACGCTTCTTTTCTATTCTCTCCATAGTAACGCTGCCAGGAATAAAGATTGTCGTTTATTAAGTTTTTTGGATTTGCATTTGGGTCACTTCGTTTATAAATTCCAAACTTGCTAGAGTTTATGCCTTTAATACTGCCAAGAGCTCTAGTTTTAGTTTCCAACCATTGGCAGAATGTATCTTTGTTCCCAACCGAAACATATTGTTCCAGATTCATTGACTTAACTGTTTCAATATTCCATCGTTCAAGAAATTCACTAAGGATTTCTCTTGATAATTCTGTATTGTTTTCCAAATGAAATTAAAGTATTGTTTAAAGTATTTCTAGAGGATAAAATAGATGAACTTTTAGGCACTATTTAAAGCCGTAAAATCAAACATAAAATGTTTTATTCTCATATCGTCAGGGTGCTCTGATTCATAATGCTTATCGTGTAAGTGATATGGTTTAGGCTTTAAAAACTCAGGCTCTCTATCATCTTTCTTTAGAAGCTTGTTTATACCGTACACAGTCTTATGTAAAGCTCCTGCTAGGACATATCCAAGTAGGCATCCGTTCTCATATTTCTTAGAAACAAAACTGTTAATTCCGGTATCAATATAACGTCGTTTTAAACCAGAATCTTTTTCCTTAAGATTTTTGGCTTCCATATGGTATTCATACTCTAAAGACGAATTTATGGTTACCAATCTAAGGTCTATCCTAGGCAGTTTCGCTGCAAAACCCTTTTCCTTTTTTATACCATCTTTTGGTAAGTGCTGCTCAACATTCGTAACTATACTCCACTTTAATCTTAGTGGGTTTTCCTTAATGTGTTCGTGCAATTCCGAAGTAATGTCATTTTCATCCCAGTTGAGTTTGATGACCTTGGTTTCCATAGCTGAAACATAAGATTCTGTTATCAGCTGAAAGCATTTTTCTTCAAAGCCTCTTTTGAAGCTGGCAACTATTACTTTGTTTAATCCCATCTACTATACTTCATTAAGAATTTCCAGTATTAATTCTGAAGCATCTTCAATCGCCATCGATTGAGTCCAGAATCGCCTCTGATTGGGACGAACAATAAAAATCTCGTTGCCTGTTTTATAATTTAATTTTTTTCTGAAATAGATGTTGGTTGCTTTCTTTTGCCATAATTCTTTATCCAAGTCTCGCAATATGTCGTGTATATTCACGCTAGATATTGAAACTTCCATTTCAGAATCTCCAAATGTAACCTTGGTTATCATTAAAGGTGAAAAATGACTTATGTTTTCATAAACAGTACAATTAGCATAGAGATTCTGATTTTGTAAAAAGTCATTTAAATGCTGTGAAACCTTTAAGGCATAATCTTGAATTTCATCTTTGTTAGTTGGACCAAGAACATATTGATACCTCTTAATTAATAATGGAATTGTAAATTCCACAAAATTGTCTACAATTAAGCTTTCATCGATTGAAAAGTCAAAACATTTAGATATATAATTATCAATCTCTTGTTCAAACTTTTTTGTATTTGTGTTGAAAATTTTAGATTCATCAATTATCATCCTGTCGTAAATATCAGCAAGATGATATAAGTTCTTTTTAGACAAAGAAAATGGTAGTCGATAAACTTCGTTAGGTTTGATTTCTTCTCTTTCTATTCCGATAGATGCTGAACATAAGAAAAGATAATAATAAGCAAGTTTTGAATTTATAAAACAAGTTAACCCTTTAAGTACTTTTGAATCGGTATGACTAAGACCTAGAACTTTACTATTAAACGAACAGGCTTCATCTTCATAAGAAGCACAAATTTTCCAATTGGAAAGACCTTCTTTAATTAAAATATGCGGTGCAAAATAAGTCTTTTTCGCTCCCACGCGTCTAAATACATTAATTGTAGGTAAGTCCTCTACCTGAACGCCATAATGCTTAGCATATATTTCTTTTGACCGTTGAGTAAGCCCAGAATTCAAATCTGAAAATGAATATGAAACGTAACGTCTAATATTCTTAGGGGTAATGTATCTATTTGGAATTTCGTTATCTACTTTAGGGTTTTTAGTGGAATTATTCAAAAACTGTAATCCAGAGCCTCTGTCAATTTTTTCATCCGAAATGAACTGTTCTAGATTGTCTGAAGCATTTAGTTTTTGTATTAAATTTATATCTCCAATTCCACCCCACATTGCAATTTTCCAAATTTTTGAAGTTGGTTTTTTGCATTCTTCCCGTGGAAGATATTTCAAATCTGTGCCATCAATGCTAACACCTTCTATAACATTGGATTTAATGTAAGTCTTAGGGGCATAATAGATAATTGTGTCAGATTTTTTCTTCGGTTGACTTTTTCTATAAAATGCAATACTGATTGGTCCAGTTGCTGAACCAAACAATTGACCACCAAAATCTTTAGGTGCATTTCGTAAAATCGAGAAATTATATATTTTCTCTACATAGCACTCATTGAAAAGCCACTTCCTGAAATTTTGATATGTTATTTTGGTATTGGTAAGGATTTTGGTATTGAAAATCAAGGCAATTTCTCCATTATCAGAGAACTTTGTTGCCTTATGAAGAAATGGAAGAACCATCTCTTTTGCGAACCCATATTTATCACTATAATCTCGAATAGATTGGGATAGGTTCTTAGTGCCAAAAGGCGGATTCCCTACAACTAAATCAAAATCAATTTTTTCTATTTCTGGATTCTCCTTTATAGTATCTGAACGAAACAAATTATTGCCTTGTTCAACTAGAGTATCATCCGAAGGGTCATTTATCAGATATGGTAAGCGATAGTCTTTATTTTGCCAAATTGTCTTAGGATTCAAGTTGTCTACCAAAGCCAAATAAAGACTAAAAGCTGCTACCTTGATGGACTGAGGGTGTATCTCTATACCAAATATATTATCCGTCAACAGCTTCTTCAGCTCATTAAAGTCTGTAAGCTTTTCTGAATTGGCATTTTCGTGACGTTTGACCAGACGTTTAAAACTTTCAACTAAAAAAATCCCAGAACCACAAGTAGGGTCTAATACCTTAACATTAAATTCTTTTTCTGTCCTAGAGATTGGTAATTTCTCATTCAATATGAGTTCAACTAGGGAAGGCGGTGTGTAATAAGTACCTGTGTCTTGCTTTAAAGTAGGGTTTATTTCAGCAAGGAAATTCTCATAAATTTCACTCAGCAATTCTATTTGAATAATGCTAAAATCGAACAGGCGTAAATCTTCAAAAAGATTCTGCTGTAAGGAATTATCATTGCCGTTGATAAAACACTTTTGAATAATTTTTAAATGTTCCCTAGAGATTGACTCATTGCTATCTACAGTAAAAACATTACCGTTAAAATATTCTTCTAATTTCTTAAAAAGAGAATATGTTTTATCTGCATCGTCCAAAATGTCGAAGTAAGACTTTGCACCTTTTTTTATTTCAGAATAAAATTTTTCATCAGTTGCACCTCTATCTTCTAAATACAAAAGAAATAGAGAACGCATTATTATTTTATGGATAAGGTTTATTTCTAATCCTTCTGCCTGTAGTTGCCTAGCAGTATAAGTAAGGCTCTCTACAAGATATTTATCAACCCTTCGTTGAAGGCTTATTTTCTTTCTAATCTCGAACGCTTCTTCCAATGTCCATATGATACCTGTATCAATGGCAATGGTGGAAAAAAGGTTTTGAAGTTGTTTGAGCTTGTTTTTATCCTTGAACTCGTAAGACTCAATTTCGAGTGTTTTAAGCTCCTTCTTATAGTCAAAATCATCTGATTTGATTATAAGAGGTTTCTCAGCACAATTGTAAATACGGATTTCAGTTTCCGAATAAACGTATAGAAAAATTACCTTTTTGAAGTTCCAGATTTTTTTTTGAGTCTTTGCAACTTGATGAAGTGCACGGTCATCAAATTTTTCAACTTTTTTTAAAAAAACTGCAGGATAACTATTATGATTTTCGTCGGTACTGAAATAGATTTCATCAATTCCGAAGTCTTTCACTTGATTGATTATAACTAACTGACTTTCAGATATTTGATTGGATTCCGAAGTAACAGAGACGGCCTTGTCCAAGCCTAAATTTTCTATTATATCAAAATCAATCATATCGAAAGTTGTCCAAAATATCTGATAGTTAGTTACATACTAAATTAATTCCAAAGGTACAAATGATTTTGCGATTTTGATAATCGAAGTTTTACTATTATTTGGACATATTCCAAAAATTTGGATAAATCATTCATTTGCTTCACGAACTAATTCATTAATAATATTATTATTCGGGCCTTAATTAACCTCAGTACAGAAATATTACTCAAATATCGACTTCGCTTCCACATAAACTCTCTCAAAATTAGCCTCTAAATCAGCCTGAGAAAACGGTTTTGATACCATTGGTAATTCTCGTAGAATGTCAGCCAATTTAAACTGCACCTTTTTATCTTTACCATCTGCATAAGTAATAAACTCGCCTTGCTTTAACCTAAAGAAAACATCTGCTCTAATTTTCGGAATTTCCTTTTCTCCAGTCGTAATCCGTGTATCAAAATCAAGATTATGCCCACGACTTATACTTTTAGTTGGGTCTTTGATGATTTCAAAAAAGCGTTCGTAATATTTGGCTGTGTCAGGGTCATTGACCTTACCGAAAAACTGATAGGACAAATTACTCAAAATCGCCTTGCTTGCCTTATCCCCATACATCATATCATTCTGAATTTTGTCCTGCATTACATAAATGGTAGCAATATCATAACTACGCAAAGTTGCAGGGATTCGGTGCATATTTAATAATCGTATGGTTGGTGCTTCTTCCATCAACAAAAATGAAGGTTTAGAATTTCGCACGCTCATTTGTTTGGTAATGGTGTGAATAATGGTAGCAATTACAGGCGAATAAGACGTTTCATATTTTGGATTGTTTACTACGGAAATTATTGCAGGATTTTCTTCGCTATTGATATTCAATGGAACATCATCTGCGGATAGTGCCATAAAAATGCGTTGTGTACTAATTCTTTTCAGGGCATTGGCCAATGTGCTTTTTACACCAGCTGTCTGCCTATCAGAATCCTTACCACTAATAAAAGCATCTGCCATTGCTCTCGATGTGGTATTGGTTTCCAAAAACTGGATAAGGCTATCAGTATCCAATAATTGATAAATCGCTATTAAATGAGGTAATGTACAGTATTTGGGATAGTCGGTTTTTAGTTTCCAAATCAATCCACCTATCAAACCTTCAGCTGCATCGTTAAAGAATTTTGTTGTTCCTGTAGTTCCGCTTTCCCGTTGTTCCAAAAGGTTTTCAATAAGCACCCTAGAAACTTCATTTACGCTTTCCTCGTTCTCTATATAGCTTGGTGCAATAGGATTTACCCTATGGATGATTTTATCGAAGGAAATGACCTTAAACGGTATATCACTATCCTTGAATAGTGGATAAGCCATTTCGGTCAGCTCAAAATCTTTATAGTCGTGAATAATTCCGCAAAAACTCTCTTTCCGAAAATGTCTTAGAAATCCATAAACGACACTTTCGGTTTTTCCGCTTCCGGCGGATCCGATGACGGATGCGCCACGTTTAATATTATCTAATTTGAAGTTTCCTTTCTTCGTACCAAAATTTACTTGGTATTTAGTATTACTATTTTGAGAGTTCTCAGTTTTATGCAGAAAAACATACAATCCTGTATTGATTAGCATTAGAGGACACGCCAAATAAAGAAGTATCAATACTAATTCATTCCCTTCAGAAATAGAGAATATGAGAAATGAAAGCATTGCGATATTCAAAAGAAACGCATACTTGCTTACTCGAAACATCGCATAGAAAACAGTACTGGTCAAACCAATAATTGAAAGTATTGTTATGACATTATCTATCTCCATACCAATTAGATTCCGATGGAACTAGATTTGATGGCCACTTCAGCGCCACGTCTTAAACGTTTGAAAACCCGCAATGCAATTTGCGCTTGACTAACGGGAATACTAGGAACGATTGGCAATCCCGTTTTCGTCATCATTTTGAAAGCCAATGCTCTTTCGTTAGATGGTAATTTCATCAAAGCAGCAAAATATAGCTTAGGGTTTTTTACAAAATCCTTTCGTGCCTTATAGGTCTCGGCAAAGTTTCGTTTATAGCCAAAAGTCTTGTCAAATGTCTTTTCTGCTTTCTCAAAAAATTTGTTTCTATCAAACCCTCGCTTTACGTTTTTGCCGTGCATTTCAACCTCAGAAGCTTTGTGCTTACTTCCTGGGGAAAGACTGACCGAATTAGAAGCATCCTTCCTGCTCACGATGATATGGATATGGCTTTGGTTTCCATCCTTTCTCATTCCCTGGACAATCCGTTTTCCATTTTGTTGATGTGGGGCTTGCCGTTCCAGTCTAGCAATTTCCTTTTTCATCGTTTTAATATTTCCTTCAGCTCGTCCTTCTTGAATATTTCGAACATCCGTTTTGAGCTGAAGTATTTTTGTAGCAAAAGGTTGATTTTCTTTTATCTTCTTATCCGTTCCTTTAAATGTGCGTTGGTGTTCTATTTTAGCATAGTATTTTATGTTATCGATGGTTATGGGTCGCCCATTAATTTCCCTATTGAATGAAGCCACATAATCCTTCATCAATTCACGAGTGTAGGTTTTTAAATCTTGGCTGTTGTTCTGAAGTTTTCGTAATTCATATTTTGAAGGACTGACCGTAATCGAATAAAACTTGGGTTCTTTCTTTTTTAATTTTGCGGTGTTTCCATCAATTTCTCTGACTACTTCTTCAGTGGAAATCTCATCGCCATATTGATTGAAAAAGTGTTCCATATCGTGTTGTTCCAAGCCTTGATTTTCTTTCTCTAAATAGCCTACAAAATCAGCCGAACTTTGTGAATAATTGTTGCCTAATTTTTGCGGTGTGATTGTGATATACATAGCTCAAAAAATTAGAGTTGATTACTTGTGTTTTGCTTTTCTCGAAAACGGACTTCCTTCTTTTCTTCGGCATATTTCTTTTCTACAATCAGCGGTTTTTTGGTTGGTTCTTCTGTTTCAAAAAGAGATTGAATCATAGCCACTGTAGGTTTGGTTTGGGTCTTTTCGACATCCCGCATTATGGCAATGACCGCATTTATTCTTTTGAGTAATTTAGCTTCAATTGTACGTCCAGTCGGTCCTAATTTTTCCTTTGGCGAAATTTCATTGTAGAAGAAAAAATCCAGCATTGTGGACATTGCTTCGGTGTGCGATTTGAAGTAAGTGCGTGAGAAAGTTTGGAAACGTTTTGCGGTTTCCTTTTTAAATCTAATTCCAGTAAATGAGTCCATATTTCGCCGATTTGTCGCAAAATCTTCCCTAAAAATGGGCGTTCCCAGCCCGTTTGTCGCAAATCATTGATTGTTAAGAAATTATAATAAATTTAATTAACTGATTTTCAGGTAATTAAAAACGAAAAGGAATCCGAAACATCGCGCAGCGTGTTACCCTCTTGCTATTCCTTTTCGTCCCGCTCGCGGGACAAAAATCCATACAATCCGGCTAAAAAGCCGATTGCCATTTTCAAGGAAAATGATTTTCCAGTATGTTTAATTTCGATGTGTAAGCGTATCGGCGAAAGTCAAAAATTGGATAACCTTACTTTAATTTGTGCGCTGAATTTCAGCAATGTAAAGATACATTTTTTTTCTTGAATTGGATATGAATTGCATACAAAAACACCTCCAATAAATTGAGAGGTGTCGGATTTAAAAATTGACAAAATTATACATTGAATACGTATGTGTAAGAATACAAATTCCGAAGTGCTTCTTCCTCAATTACCGTTTCAAAACAGATATAATTTTCCTTTACGTATTTACGGATAGCATCCCCAAATTTTCGTTCCACATCTTTTTTAGAATTTTCTAAAAGTCGGTTTTGAGCCTCTTCGCTCAAGTCTGTAAAATTGAGATATACCATAGCTGTTTATTTTACAAAATTCCGTTATCAGAAAAACTATAGTAATCGCCATTAGGCGCAAATATCAAATGGTCAAGAATGGTAATGTCGAATAGTTTGGAAGCCTTTTTAATCTTGTTCGTTAAATTCTTATCTGCATCACTAGGTTGTAATTTTCCACTTGGGTGATTGTGCGTTAAAATTATAGCTACTGATAGAGATTTTAAAATAACCGCAAACAATATCCGAAGGTCTATTAGCGTACTTGTAATTCCACCTTGTGAAAGTTGATAAACCCCTTTTACCTTATTGCTGTTGTTCAACAATACAACTTTAAAGGTTTCTTGTATGCCTATGGTATCTTTATCCCAATCTTCATAAAGTAGTTCAGCTGCATCTTGTGAACTGCTAATTTTCTGCCACATTGAAGATTTCAGTCCACCTTTGTAGCTTATTTTTATTTCGTTAACTTGTGCTTTCATTGTTTATAGTATTTAAAATGTGAATAATGAAAAAGAGGGCGCATCTTTCGACTGTTACGCCCTCTTTCATTTTAGGTTTACTTATCGCCTTTACTTCCAAGTAAAAGGATTTCATCAGCTACCACTTCCGTTACATAGCGTTGTTCGTTATCATCAGTTGTATAGCTTCGAGTTTTTAGTTTTCCCGATATTCCAACTTCTTTGCCTTTTTGAACATACTTTTCTACTATTTCAGCAGTCTTGCCCCAGGCTACAATTGTATGCCAATTTGTATCTGTTTGTTTTTCGCCTTTGCTGTCTTTGTAATACTCATTTGTGGCTAATGAAAAACGGGCTACTTTCTTTCCGCTTTCAAGGTTCGTAATTGTTGGTTCTTGTCCAACGTTTCCAATTAACTGTACGTGATTTTTAATAGTACTCATAATAAAATATTTAAGTGATTCATATTTCCCCTATTGATTTAAAACAGATTAAATTTTAAGGGGTGTTTGTTCTTTTCTTTCGTGCACCGCACAATGGATAGAGTGGGTTTTGTCAAGACTTTTAAGGTAAAATCAGGTG